>Ga0181591_10002825_pt1 | contig 14987 bp, 3 predicted proteins | sample 071ome_33_FD_133757 | JGI IMG/M metagenome (GOLD analysis project Ga0181591, IMG submission 133757) | Coastal salt marsh microbial communities from the Groves Creek Marsh, Skidaway Island, Georgia - 071412AT metaG (megahit assembly) | ecosystem: Environmental > Aquatic > Marine > Intertidal zone...
ATAAGCAACATTTTTTTGTTTAAATTCGCTAGTACCATCTTCTGCTGTTTCTGATACTAAGCTTTGCAAAGCAGGAACTTTTTCTATTTCTTGAGCAATAACACCAAGCCCTTCTTTGCCTGTTTCTTTCCAATTATAAGTTACCCCTCTGATTTGTTTAACAGTATCTAGAGCATTTGGAATGGTTTTTATGTTTTCTTTTAATCTTTCATCCGAATAAGCTGTAACATTACCAGCAAAAGTTACATCACCACTCCTATTCATGGTCATAAGAGCCGTGCCCCAAGAATTAGAGACATAGCCATGATCTTTTTTAATTCTGAATTGGTCGTCTGTATGACCATAACCAACCGACCATGACTCGCCTGACTCTTGCCCAGCTGTAAATATCATAGATGGTCTATCACTGTCTGAGGCATTGTCTTGTCTAACTTCTAAAACAGTACCCCAAGCCCTGTTTCCTCTTGTGTGGGTAAGTCTGTGCGATGGGTAATTAGCAGTAGATCCATCGTATCCAACTGTGCCTTGTAGATGCTGTCTAAAGTCAGATGAAGTAAAGCTTCCTCCTACAGTGCTATTAAAAGTAACAGCATTTGAGAAAAGTACATCTCCGCTAAAAGTATGATTTCCGCTAGAATTAATTTGCCACTTGTACCCGCTGCCTGTTCCACTATTTTTATAAACATAAAAAGTGATTGACCTGCCTACAAGTTCCCATATATTAGAGCCACTATGATTCAAAAATTGAATAATGTTTCCGACATTATTTGATCTGTCTTGTATTTTTATTGCTCTTGAGTCTGTAGTTGTAGAGTGGAATTTTGCACACTCTGATGCCCCACCAAAGACCTCAAAGTTAGGATAGGTTCCTCCGCCACCAAACTGAGCTATAGTTGTGTAAGAGTTTGCAGTTCCATGCGAATAGTCTATGTGTAAAGGTAGCCCTGAACCTGGATCTGATTTTCTTAGCCTATGTCTAAATCGACCATCTTCATAATTACCATCAAAGAACAAGCCTAGGTTAGTATTGGTGTTGTTTATATTTCCTGTATGTATTCGCAGTGCACCAATGTCATTATTAACACTACCCAGTGCCACCTTTGTCCAAGCGGTAGTTGCTGAGTTATTTGTTTTTCTAACATAAAAATCTTGGTCAAAGAAACTACCTGCAATTTGCATAGCATAGTTGTTAGCATTATTCGAATGTCTAGCTTCAATTAAATGCTGCCAAGAAGAAGCACCTGAATAATAGTTGGTAGGCGATGATGCTTCAAAAAATCCTGATTGTGAAGCAGCAGTACCAGCATTATCTTTAGTAAATGTTCTTGATTCACTAGTACCGTATTGAACGCTTGATGAGTTGGTAGTGGAATCAACAGTAATAGCTGCTGAATATAATCTGCCTGTTAGGTGGGCATCACCTGTAACATCAAGAGCATGAGCTGGGGAATTATTTAATATACCAACTCTCTTCCCATCGCCACCAGTAAAGGCTTTAGTTACTGTTAAGGTATCGTTGATAACAAGTTTTCTACCATCGGTTCCTCTTGTCCTTGCATATAAGAAAGCATTACCAGCGGTGTTATATCCAATAGACATACCACTATTACTACTATCCTCAAAAGAAGCAATACCCCAATCGTTAGTATTGACAGTATGATTATCTCCATTTCTAACATCTAATCTAGCAGTTGGAACAGTACCAACTCCTAATTGCTTAATGTAGGTCTTACCACTAGCTGCATCGACCTGCATTTCTGTATCCCAACCAGTAGAGAATACTCCCCATGATTTAGAAGAATGAGTATGCCAGCCAATAAATTCAGTACCAAAAACACCTCTTGAACTTGAGCCTTTAATATAATAGTTATCCCAGTTAGTAGCATCTCCTGCTCTTAAAAATCTAACTACCTGTGCCGATGTTTCATCCGTATTTCCCGAGGTAAAATTACCAAGTCTTAGTCCAGCAGAATCGTTGTAGCTGTAAACTCTATTTACCGCTAGTCCAGTAGTATTAAGTTGCCCATAAGTTGTGCCACTTATTGCAAAATTAGTATTTGTAGTTGAATCTAGCGTGATTGGGTAGCCTGAGTCTATATGGAAACCAACAGATGCCCTGGTATCATATGGCAGTTTAATAGCTGCGTAGTTTGTGCTTGTACTATTAAATGTCCAATTAACAGCACCAATAGTTCCGCCTACACCTGATTTAAGATTTATTTCAGCATTAGAAGAATCTAATAATAGATTACCAGATACAACCAATTTTTCAGATGGATCAGTGCCTTGGTTGCCTATAGAAACATTACCGCCATGACCTTGTAAGAATAAAGGACGATCATTTGAAACCCCTGTTTCTGTTACTTGGATGATGGCACCACCATTTGTACCGTGTGCCTTATCAGCAATCATGTACATATTTAGGTTTGTATTGTCTGAATCTCTGACCTGTAATTGTCTATTAGCTGCTGTACTAATAACTCCATTGTTATCAAAAGTTCCTACGCCATTTGTTTCAAAATTATTATTAACAGTAAGGTTCCCGCTTACTGTCATATTATTAGAGAAATCTAAATTAAAGGCTCTTTGGTTGAAGTTAATAAGGCTTGCATCTGTATGAGTAGCAGTTACAACAGTAACGGCAGTTGAGGCAACCATAGATGGAGAAAATCCACCCTGTGTCCATCTTGTTCCTGTAAACCCAACTTTTCTTGTAGAATTTTGTGGTACATAAATAGCTAGATAATTAACTGAGTTGTAGGTAACTACTGATAATTTATAACCACTAGAAGCACTATATCTTGAAACAATAGTAGATGACCAAGCTGTCTTAGCACTAATATCAACAAACTGATGGATATTGAATGAGCCCGTTGAACCCCTGTCAAAGAAGAACACTCCATCAACACCAGCAGCATTTTGACCATTTGCACCTGTATCGTATGGACAAACTAAAACATAATGAGGGGTAGAATTATCTGAAGTGCTCCCAAGGTCTAGATGGATAACATAACTATCGACATTTACAAAAGTATTAGCGTCAAAGTTTGCCTTTCTACTGCTGTCTATTGCTGTGGTGCCATTGATTTTTAATCCATGCCCTGATGTTAAATTAAGGTTGGTCGCAAATTCTGAATCTGCTGTACCGACTTTTAAATATGTATTTGAAGTGCCATCTTTAACTCTAAAGAAATTGTCTTGGTTATCTGTTGTGAGGTACCAGGTATGGCTCCCTGAATCTTCTAAAGCAATAGATGCACCAGAGGTTGTAGATACTGTTAGTCCTGAACTTGTAATAGCCCCACTAGAGATAGTCCCTGCAAAGGTGGCGTTTCCATCTTGTAGTAAAGATAATTTATCTACACCATTAATTCTAAGTTTTAAACCTTCTGTAGAATCATTTGGTCTTGCATTTATTATCAAACTTTGATTTAGTGGTCCAGTCAAAGACCTATCTCCACCATTACTAAAAGTAAGACCACTACTGGTAATAGCTCCACTATTGATAGTGCCAACTGTAATATCAGGTGTGCCATGTAAGCCTGAAGCATCAAGGGTAGGAGCACCCTCAAGCACCCAGTTTCCATTATTATAGTCATAATAAAATTCTCTGTTATATTGAGCACCGCCCTCTGGGAAAGGAACTATGTACCAACGATCATTATTTGCGTTCCACCTTGCTCGCATTTGGTGAGCGTTGGTGTTGCCAGATGCTGCACTTGGGGCTTCCCATATTGTTCCTGTTTGATTTGTGGTTGTTAAAGTGCCGACAGAATTTAAGTTACCGCCATTAAAATTAAAATTACCACCAGAACCTATATTTAATCTTGGAAGGTTTGCTGTTTTAAAAATAATTTCAGCTGCATCGGTTGCTTGTATTTCAAAATCGCCTGTTCCTCTGTGGATAATTTCTGAAGTTGTATTGGCTCCGCCATTACCTCTAATAATCCTAAAACCATAATCTGTATAAGTTGCATCACCAACTAAATCTATATAAGCAAAATGATTTGCGGTTGTGTTCGTACCAATTTGTAAAAATCTTTCATTTGTTCCTAAGGCATCTATATTGATGCTGCCACCACTTGTAATAGCACTCGTAGTTTCTAGCTCTCCAGTAACTTTCACACCATGAGAAAAATCAAAAGTGTCTGTAGCTGTTTTCCACAACATTTGAGCATCTTGAGTGCTACTTACAGCATCTTGGATAGTAATACCAGCATCGTTGGCTGAACCTGAAGAATCTCCTGTTGAATAATTAAGGGTTATGTTCTTATCCTCGACATCTAATGTTGCGGTGTTAAGCGTTGTTGTGGTGCCATTTACTACTAGATCTCCTTGGACTGTAAGATCGTAGTTAAAAGTAGCATCACCTGTGTTAGATAAATATAAGTTTTTATTACTTGAATGTCCTACCTCTAATCTGTTGGCAGACTCATCAACTCTCAATCTAAACAAAATACCATCATCAGGTCTAAAGGTTAGCTGTGGATTGGTAGCATCTATTTCAGTCGTTCCGCCTAAAACAATATTGCTATGTAATACTTTAAAATCAACAGAAGAAGTGCCACCTCCTGCTCCTTGGAAAAGCACTGGACGGCTGCTTGATTGCATACTAGATGAGGTAACAAAAGAGAACCCAGTGTCTGTACGATTCATAATAAAATCGCCTGTGCCATCCATTTGGAAACTAGCATTAGTTTCTATGGTAACAGTTTGACCAAAGGCAGAACTTCCATCTACTTCAAAAGCATTGTTTACTTTAAACTTACCGTCTTGGAAAAGATAAAGGTCCGTTGTTCCTGCTCTACCGATTCTGAGATCATCTTGATAAGTATCAATTCTGTAGTGATCGTAAGTGCCATCATGATCAGCAGCAAGTTTTAGTTGTATCTCGCCACCCTCAGCACTTCCTGTACCATTACCTTCTAGTGCTAATACGCCACCAGAAGAATCAGATTGACCTATATGAACATTGCCGTAGAATCTTGCAAGTTTAGTGTCAGATAAGATTAAAGCTTCTGATAAGGTGCCATTAGATTCTGTATAAAATCTTATTTCCCCATCATCGTAGCCAGTGTTTCTGCCTTCTATTTTGCCAAAAGTTCTTAAAGTTGTGTTATTACCATAAGCTCTAAAATGAATTTCCGCAGAGGTCATAGCTCCTGATGAGGATGATGTACGATCTAGAATCAGTCTGCCACCTGGGTATGCTCCTGTTCTGGATGTTATATCTCCACCAGCGGTTATTGTACCTGTACTTGTTATATTTTTATTAGCATCTATTACCGTGGTTCCATTGACTTTGTAGCCACCAACAGCATTTAGAACACCTGAAGAATCTAAATCCATTCTTACTTGTGTGGCAGTGTAGAATTCAAATTTATCGATAGAATTTTGATATCTAATCCTACCCCTATAGTCCCCACCATTAGCATAACTAAAATCAATCCAACTACCTTGAGCATTAGAACTTGATAAATCTATGTAAGCATACTGATTTAAATAAGTACCTAGATTGACTGAAGTTTCAGAAGGTGAGTTATAAGGTAGTGATGAAAGAGAGTTTCCAAAAACTCTTATATTTTCTCTTGCTCTAATATCTCCATCTACATCTAATTCATAGTCTGGAGAATTTGTCCCAATACCCAATCTCTCAGTTGATGCATCCCAGAAGAACTTAGCTGTAGTTCCTGTATCTTCGTAGAAGGAGATGTCTCCGTTAGATGCTACCTTAAGTCTATCTACTGTATTACCTGCTGTTGTACCTGTTTTTAAATGAATACTTCCTACAGCAAGTGAACGCAACCATAATTGGTCATTTGTGTGGTCATAAACTATATCTCCACCTGAATTATTACCACTATTTTGCTCAAAAGTTATCTGATTATATTGACCTGTAGCATCTAAAGTTAATTGTCCTGCACTTGTTCCATTTATTTGTGCTGTACCATCAACAGTCAAACCATCAGCAGTTACTGTTCCTGTTACGTCTATCCCCGAGCTAGTCGTGGCTAGTTTAGCGTTACCGCTATGGTGCAAAGTTACCGCACCATCAGCTATAGCAACTAAGCCATCTTGTCCTGATTTTGGTCTTATATAAATATTACCATTATCATCTTGTATATATAAATCACCAGTTGAATTTCTTATTAAACTAGAACCACTATCATGGTATATTCTTAAATCATTAGAATCTCCAAGATATAATGAATTATTATCTCCAAGATTAATATTGCCATCTACAGATACACCATCACTTGTAACTGTTCCTGTTACGTCTATCCCCGAGCTAGTCGTGGCTAGTTTATCTTGATTGTCATAATATAATTGCACAGCACCATCAGTTAGTGCCTTAATCATATTTTCGCCAGTGTTCTTTTGCAGTCTTATTCCAGTTCCATTAGAGGTAATTAATAATTCACCAGTACCGCCTTCAGCTATATAACTATTACTACCATCATGATAAATCTGTAAGTCATTACTTGAACCAAATTGTGCTTTTGCATTATCAGCAAACTCTAACGCATTGGCTGATTGGTCAAATAAAATATTTGCACTAGCGCCTGTAAATAAGACATCACCAGTATTAAAAGTTGTATTACCCTCTACTGTAAGTCCATCACTTGTAACTGTTCCTGTTATGTCTATTCCTGTTGAGGTTGTTTCTAGTTTTTTAGCGCCATAATAGAAAAGCTTTAATGAACCTTCTGAACCGTCTGCAAACAAATAAGTAGTTAAACCGCCTGCGCCGTCGTCTGACTGTATAAAAATATCTTTATCATTTGAATAATTATTAATGTATAAAGTTCCTGTATAGTTTTGTATAAAACTGTCATTACTAGAGCCGTCATGGTGTATCTGTAAATCATTACTTGCACCAAACTGAGCTTTGACATTATCTGGGAAGGTTGTGCCATTGGCATCTAAGTAAGCTTCTACTTCTGCATTTATATCAGAGCCAGTTTGTGAAAATAGATTTAAGATCCCAGCAGTAAGCCTTAGCTCAGCTACGGTACCGGTAGAAAAAGAAGTTGCGCTGGTGTTATCTTGGGCCCTAGTTACTGTTAGGGTATTTGAAGATACAGCTGTGACCTCAACAATTTCAATGTTGGTTCCATCGTCAAGGGTGCAAAAAAATGTATCACTACCAGTTAGCGTCGGGAAAACGCTTCCGTCCGCAACCGTAATAGATGTGGCCGAGGACGTTATGCCGGATGCAAGTGTTGTTTTTGCATTGTTCTTAAAAACAACTGCCACAGCTTACTCCTTAAAAATTAAGAAACTGTTACAGTCCAGGTAATTGTCATTGAGTCAGACGCACCTTTGTTTACAACATCAAATACTGTTCTACATAACATAGTTCCGCTAGAAGCTGCATTTAATATACCTGCTTCTGTAATAGCACCCGTTCCTGTACCTGCGCCAAATGTAGCAACATAAGTAACATCCGCTCCGCTAACAGTAGTAGAAGTTAAAGCAACCCTAGCTGCCTCACTTCCCAATGCAGAATTACTTGCTGCGGCTGCAGTACTACCTGTACCAATAGCCATACGTGACATAGCAGTAGCACTAGCATCTTTCATTCTACTAGCTACATATTCTTTGCCGTCCGTAACAACAAGGTTATCTACTTCTTTGACTGTTTCGCCATTTATAGCGATTGCTAACTTACCTTTTAAAGTTAAACCGTCTTTTATCATAGTTTCTCCTAGTTTAGTGTCCCGATGTTTAATCCAGCTGCGTTAATAACGCTGTGGCTTCGTACGGTAACAACATTTATAACTTCTGATATTGTAGCACTATCTGTATAAGAATTGCCAAGACTTAAAGATAATGCTTCAGAAACTGAAATACTGTCTGTTTTAGCTAAAGACGAACTTACAATAGGGACATCTGTAAAGCTAAAAGAATCTGCAAAAGGTTTACTAGCTTCTATTGCAGGACTGTCAGACATTCCGTACGTGTCGCTTAGTATCTTACTGAATGTGTACGAATGGTCATCTGTAAAACCAAAAACGTTAGTTTTGTTTGATCCCACATCGGTTTGCAGTGGGTCATTAACAGAAGCTATGTCGTCTAAAGATACAGCATCGCTAAAAGCCCTAGCAAAAGTAACAACTCTAGAAAATACTTGATCCATACTGACACTATCTGTTTTACCTAAATTAGGTTCCAAAGCAGGACTATCCGTTAGCACCGCTTCGTTGTTCGGTATAACGTTAGCAAAGCTTAGAGCTTGGCTATCCGTAAAACCAAAAGAATCTGTTTTAGTTGTTGTAGTTGTAAAACTAGGGGCAGTATCTACTAGAGTAGGGGTATCAGTAAGACCTTTAGTAAAGCTCCAATCATCTGTATCAGTAAAACCAAAAGAGTCTGTAGTAGCAGTTTTATTAAGATTAAACGTAGGAGCTGCGTCACCCATACTAAAATCGTCTGTATATACAGGCTCTACGCTTAAAGCTTGACTATCTGTAAAACTGTAAGAATCACTAAAATCACGAAGGAAAGTAATTAAGGTTTCTACTACTTCACCAAACTCAATAGAATCAGAAACTGCTTTACCTACCCCTAAAGCAGGTTCATCAACAAAACCGTAAGAATCAGTAAGTGTTTTACCTACATCAAAGGCTGTATCCTCTAGCATAGTGACACTGACGGCGTTTGGTGAATCGTTTTGCGGTATGAAGTATAAGTTCTTACTGTCTGGGTCTAGTAAAACATCTACAGCAGATAGGTTTACATATTGTACTAGCGAGTTTAGATTGACGTATTGAACTAGCGTTTGTACTAGTTGACTGTGTACGGACGTTTTAGCGTCTGTAAAACTTAGACTTGTACGAGTTTCTTCTTGAGAAACAATGACGCGTATCTCAGAAAAAGATACGGTCGCTTTTAGATCTACATAACTAAGCTTTGCACGGAAGGCCATTAATCAAAATCGTCACGCACCTTAAACTTGACTAGGTCTTGTACTGTCTGTATCTGTCCGTTTGATTTAGTAAACTCTAACTCACCTTCATACGTACCAGCAGCTGTCCAAGTACCTGTAGGAAAAGTCAAAGCACATTCGCCTCCGGTAGCATCTGTAATACTAGCTGTTATTGTTTGTAATACTGTTGTTTGTCCTACTTCTCTAATTCTAAATCTTACAGTACCACTTGATAAATCAATAGGAGCCCAGGTAGCGTCGTTCTCTGCATCTAAGGTTTGTCCTGCTGCAGCTGTGTTGCTGTCTTTTAAAGTAAAGGTCAACTCTGGTAGTGTGTCCCCTACTACTAATTTAATTGTGTCTGAGTAAGCCATAACTAATTTTACCTCCCTAATGCTCTAGTGTCGAGCTGTCCATATACAGGTAGCCATTTATACCCATCAAAGTCACCAGTAGCTACATCCCATGCTTTTTCTGCACTTGGTCCTAATATAGGCACAAAGAATGGATTTCCATATCTTTTGTCTTCCATAAACAAAGGAATAGCTAAAGCAAAAGGCCCTAGCTGACCTGATCTATCTAAGACATCAAACCAATATTCACCACTAGACATACTTTGCGAAGCTCTATAATTAACTCCAGGATCGTTTGGACTTATACCAGGCAAGAGCCAAGACAATCCTATCTTAAATCTTTCTCTTAAATCCCAACCTAACATGGTTAAAGGCATTAATAAACTCGCACCAAATAATAAAGGCGCTACGCCATCTGCTATATGTCCTGTTTCTCCTTTTCTAGCTTTACCTTCTCTAATTAAACCACCCATTATGTTTTTGCCATAAGCATAATAGAAAGATTTTAACTGCCAGACTAAAGCAAAGTTAGGATCAGAAGCCCAAATAGGTCTTTCTGCTGCGTTAGGTCTTACTATAGACTCATCTACAAACCTACCCATAGCTGCTGCTACTTCAGGGTGTGCATCAATATCTTGTCCTTGTGCAGCTAAAATTTGATCAGCTGTTACGTTAAGTTCTTTTAAATATCTTTCAGAAAGCAAGTAATCTTGGTCCCCTTCATAGCCATTCTTTATTGTCTCTGCATGTTTAAGTAAAAAGTCTCTACCCATGCCAGCTGCAAACTTTCTAGTAAACATAGTCCATCTTTCTAACTGCGTGTATTTAAACCAACCGTTAGATAATTTTCTACCCCATTGGTCTAGCATGTCCATCTCACCCGCATATAGAATAGTAGTAGCCGCAGCTTCAACACCATTAGTGCCTATAGACTTAGCAAGTCTTGCTCCTTCTTTTTGTCCCATAGCTTGGTATAAATTTTTACCAATAGTTTTTAAGTCCGCATTTCTACTACGCAGAATAGGGCCTGCTGCATCTGGTATAGAAGCAAAAACAGCCATACCTAAAAGGTTAACTACATTTAGCAATAGTCCTCCACCTGTTACATATCTCCATATGTCATTTTTGATAGGGTTTATGTTACCTAACATAGCATCTATAGCTTCTTTAGCTACCGCTCGTTCTTCTGCAGGAAGTTGATTTACTAAAACATTTACCCTAGCTGCGCCTCCTCTTTTTTCATATTCAGCACGTCTAACTGCTTTTCGTACGTATTCAAGAATTGCTATTTCAGGAGGTAAAATTAAACCTTCGTTTAACAATGTTTCGCTGTCTAAAGCTTCATATAGTTTAGCCCTATCTTTTTGCATACCTATTTCAAAATCGTCATTTTGTGTAGGCAGATTAGGATCTTTTTGGTTATTTTTAATTGTTTTCTCTACATCTTTTGTAGCTTCTTCTATCGTAATATTATTACGTTCTGCTAGTAATTTAATAAGAGTTGCACGTTTTGCATCTTTAGAAGCAATATCTTGTATATGTAATATACGGGGGAAGAAGTTAGGTCTTCTTTCTATGCCATACTTAGATAGTTCTAACTCATCATATATGTCAAATAAGAACTTACGTACCTGCTGTGCTTTTGGAGATAGTTCTGCGTCCGAAAGTTTTTCATTACTCGCTTCTTTAAATACTGCTAACTCTTCTTTGGTAAAAGCTTTGTCTGTACCAGTAAGGACATTTATGCTGTCATCATCTCGCAAGATACCTACAAGTCTATTTATAAGTTGGTTAGTTCTTCTATTAGCTTCATTAGTAAAACCTACATCTTTTTGATTACCACTTACCGTATGGAAAATATCTGCAATATCTTTACCAACGCCTGTATCTGCGCCAAGTGTTCCTAAGAAACTGTGAGCATCATAAAATAATTTTTTAAACCACTTAGGCATTTTTCCATTTTTAATAATTCTTTGTGCCTCATCATTAATTCTTTTTACCTGTTTCTCGCCTACTTTAGGTGGGAAGACTGCATCCAACATGTCTTCTATATGGGCTTTCTCCATATAAGTAGTATCATTTTCTCTAGTGCTAGGTTCTTTAGCAGCGTCTAATACACCGTTTACATACTCAGCAAATGTTTCACTAAAAGCAAACCTATTTTGTACTACACTTATCTGAGGTCTAATACTGTTCTCAAATGCTTTTATAGATTTTGCAATACGTACTAATACAGAATCTCCTATGTTTTTAGCTTGTAAGACTTGCCCTTTATCTAAGTCAAAAAGGTAAGCACCTATCTTGTCAGAGGCCCACTCTTCCATTCCGTTTGCCTGTTGCCACTGCCCGACTTCTGGACTTTTTTCTTTAGCTTTATTAAATTCCCTAATTAACTTTGCTCTAATTTTAGGGTTGCCTAAGGTTTTTAAGAGTTCAGTTCGTAAAAAACTATGACCTATTTCATGTCCTAACCTTTTGTAATATAAGCCTTGTAAATCTAAATCAGGGTCTATGCCTACTTTTAAAATGATGACATCATAGTCTCTCATCTCTATATTAATACCTTTTATAGAATCTTTACTTAAAACATAATCTCTACGTTCATTTAGATATTTATTTACGTTCTCATCTCCAACATCAATGTTTTCACTTTCTCTAGTAGTAAATACTTTTATCTCTTTTGTAATTTTTAATTTATCAGTTGCAGTTTTTATTAACTGCTCAATGATTGCTTTATTAACGCCAAAACTATTTACAAAATCTTGTGAAATAGTTACATTCTTTGGCCTAGCTCCAGGCTTCTGTTTAATTTTTGTAAACTGTTGTTTTGCCCAAGATGCTTGTTCCGCGTCCCACTGTTCGTTTGCAGGCATCTCATTAAAAATAGGATCTCCTTCTTCTTCACTTATTTGTTCAGGTCCTAAATCTTGCGTAGGATCAAAAGCTCCTTCGTTTAAAACTCTTTCCAAAGTTTCTAAATCACTGCTATCAAACTCGCCTTCTTGTTCGGTACCTATACGTTCTTGTAGCTCATCTGCTTTTTGACGTACGAGGTTTCTATTTCTAGGATCAATACCAAACCTATTGTTAACACGTTTTTCTGGCCCTGTTAAAGGTGTATCTTCTTGTTCTCGGGCAGCTTCAAAAAGTTGTCCTAAAGTAAAAGTTTGGTCTCCTTCTGTATATACAACTGCATCGGGGTCAGAAAAAGTTGCGTCAGAAATATCATCAAATTTAAAAGTAAGTTTTTGGTTGTCGCTTTCTAAAAGACTACCTACAAGAGTAGTGAAGGTGTCAGCGAGTTGTTGTCTGTAGTTTTGGTTGCTATCTATAACTCCCGTTCTACGCAATACTCTTAAGTAATTGTTTAGTAAATTTGGCATATCTACTGCTCTAGAAGTACCGTCGTTAGAAGCTATTTGCCAGCGGCTTTGTCTTGCTCTTTTAGTATCTTTAGCTCTTCTTACCGCAGCATCTAAATCACTTTTTATAGACTCAAACCCTTCAGCTCTCTGCGTAGGGTTTTTTGCGTATGGCGCTATGACGTACCCACCATCTTGCTCATCTATCTTGTAAGTTCTTTCTGCATCAAAATATACATCAGACACTTGTACGTATCTTTGAAGGAGAATCCTAGAATATTTATTATCTCGTATATTTTTATCAAACTCTTCTCTGAACGCAGGATCTACTAGAGCCCTAGCCTCAGCTACTAACTCTGGAGAAGGTTGTGTATTCTCATAGTTTTCATCTGGTTCTGACCAAGGTTGTTGGTTTTTATTTAGAAAAGTTTTAGTTTCTACCTTACCAGTATCTTCTATTTTAGTAGGAACTTCTGATTCTATTGTTTCTTGGAAGTTGTTTTGAAACTCTTTAAAATCAAGATTCTCTTGCATAGAATCTAAATCAGTATCTTCTATAAGATTTTCTGTAGGTGCTACAGCTTCAGATCTAGCATCTAAATGTGTTTCTCCATCTACAAGTTCGTATGTGTACTCAGGGTTATTACCAAAAAGCTGTTTAGCTTGTTCTAAGTGTGTTTGCCCGTCTTCGTTCATTGCACTAGTTTGATGGTAATGAACAGGCACGCCATCTTTGTTTTTTACTTCTACTACGTGTGTATCAGTAGCTAATCTACTACGAGGATAACTTAAGAAACTGCTTAAAGTATCATCTAACAACTTAGTAGACGGAGTATTTAACTCCATAATTTGTTTAAAAGATTGAATTTGTTCTGGGTCAGCAGATAACAAAATACCGCCTAAGCCTGTTTCAGAGTTGCCCATATCATAGCCTTTAAGGTTGGGGTACTGTTTAAGTACCTCATCTGCGATAGTGTTCCATTGATCGTAGCTATTCACATCTATCCAAACGTTTGTCTTCTTGTTAGTTGGGTCCATCATAGCGTCTATTTGAGCTTTAATATAAGAAGCAGGTTCTTTTACTACACCAGGACCGCCTTCTCCATACTTTGCTCTATACATTTGCTGTAAAGCTTCTTTTTGTTGAGCTGTTTGTAGAAGTTCGTTAGCCTTTGCAGTAATACTAGATGCTGTAGTTGCAGCTCCACCCATACCAAAACCACCGACTGCACCAGCAAATGCAGAGGTTGCTAAATCTAACTTAGCTTGTTGTCTAGTGTATTCATCATCTATTGCAAACTTTTGTGCTACTTCAATAGCTGTTTGTCCTGTCTCTGCTAAACCTTCTGCACCACTAGAAACACCAAGAGAAGTAAGAGCTTTCTTACCTATTTGAGAACTTTGCTTACCTGCTGGGGTTAATAAAGACCTACCCCCTGAATTTTTAAATACATCAGTAACTGCATCGAATACTATTTTTTCTGTACCTACTCCTATAACAGTTGCAGGCACACCTAAAAGCCCTGCCTGTAAAGCATTAACAGGATCAGTCATACCTTGGTCTGCAAAATTACCAAAGAAAGTACCAGACATTTGCGGGTACTCTTGCGCAGCTGCACCAGCTATACCACCCCTGGTAAGTCTTCTTTTATACATTTGTGCTTGAAAGTTTTTATAGACTGCGTCCATAATCTTTTTTTGTTTGTTACTTAAAGCTTGTTTTTTAGAAGCAGCTTCTACAGCTTCTGTAACCATCTTTCTAGTCAAACCTTGTTTAGCTAATCTAGTAGTTACACCTTCTGCTGTTTTTTTAGTTATTGCAGCTGCTCCTGCTCCTGCTATAGTAGCAGGTACGGTTGCGGGGGAGGTCAAGGCTGCGATAGCGGTACCAACTAAAGCAGTACCTACAGTAGCTATAGCGGAAGGAGCTATCTCTCCTGTAAACCCAAGTGCAGCATTCATAAAATCTTCAAATGTGCCGTTCTCAAAAGCTGCTCTTTCAAACGCTGCTGCTGCATCTACATAGCCTCTTGCGCTAGCGTCTTGTTGTGCCCTACCAGCTTCATGGATAGAGTCGCGCATGGCTTGTTCTTGGCCCGTCATAGAGTCAATCATAGCTTTGAAGTAGTTGGTGTTAGCTTCCATATTCTTAACACCTTTTTCAAAACCTGCGGTCAGCTGTTTTGCAGGGTCAAACTCATATCCTAAAACAGGAAAATCTTGATCAGGAGCAGTAAGACCTGGAATGGCTTCAGATATATCAGGTGATTGCATTGACCCATAGCTTGTATTTGGTATTCCAGATAAAAGAGCTACTGGATCATAATCTTTGCTCATGTTACC
>Ga0181591_10002828_pt1 | contig 14980 bp, 16 predicted proteins | sample 071ome_33_FD_133757 | JGI IMG/M metagenome (GOLD analysis project Ga0181591, IMG submission 133757) | Coastal salt marsh microbial communities from the Groves Creek Marsh, Skidaway Island, Georgia - 071412AT metaG (megahit assembly) | ecosystem: Environmental > Aquatic > Marine > Intertidal...
CCCGCCTTTTTTTTCGTCCGGGTTTTTAACTTTTTTTCAGACCGACAGCATAACGAGTTTTTTTTATGGGTAAAAGAGGGCCCGCCAAAACTCCGACCAGCATTTTAAAACAAAGGGGCTCCCGTCGTGCGGAGTCCCGGTCGAGCGAACCGGACCCGCTCCCCGGAGCTCCGAAGCCTCCGCCGGGGACGCGGAAACGAATCGTTAAAATTTGGGATTACCTCCTCGAGGAGGTTATTCCCCCGGGGGTTGTCACAAAATCGGACGCGGTCGTTTTTGCGGAATTATGCGAGCTCTACGACGAAATCCAGGAACTCAGGAAAAAACTCCGATCGAAGGGGAGGACACTCGAGACGTCGACCGGAGGGGAGAAAGGGAACCCCCTCGCGACTCAACTCGATAAGGCCTCGAATCGTTTCGACAGGCTGGCGGCTCGATTCGGAATGGACCCGAGCTCGAGGGCGAGCCTAAACATATCAGGAGAAATCCTAAACCAGAAAACAAGCCAGCGAAAAAAAAAGCTCTCGGATTTGATCTCGGGAAGGGGATCGAGCAATTAAAGCAGCAACCGACAAAAGACTAAAAACGCTCGATTCTCTCCTATCCGGGGAGAGACCGCTCTCGGTTTGCGAACAAAACGCGGTTAATAGACAAATCGACGACCTCCGAAACGGACATAAACGGGGCCTTTATTGGGACGAGGAGGAGGCCCGAGACGCGGTCGAATCGTTCTCTTATCTCCAGCACCCGAAAGGCGAGTTTGCTGGCCGATCGTTTGAGCTCGAGCAATGGCAGGACGAGCTCCTGATTTCTCCTCTATTCGGCTGGAAACGCGAGGACGGGCGGAGGCGGTTTCGTCGCGGTTGGATCGAGGAGCCCCGGAAAAACGGGAAAACCGCCATTGCGGGTGGTATCGCTCACAAGGGGGCGAGTTTTGATCAGGAGGAGGGGGCGGAGGTTTATTGTTTGGCGGCGTCTCGAGATCAGGCAAAAATCCTGTTTAAGGATTACTGCGAGGGGATGATTTCGGAGGAGCTCTCGGACCTCTACGAGGTTTACAATAACTCTATTTTATGCCATGCCTCTAACGGAGTAATTAAAGCTCTCTCCTCAGACGCTCACACGGCCCACGGCTATAATCCGAGCCTCGCGATTATGGACGAGGTCCACATGCAAAAAACGCGGGATTTGTGGGACGCCATGATCTCAGGACAGGCAAACCGGAGAAACCCTCTCACGATCGGGATTACGACCGCCGGATCCAGTCGGACGTCTCTCGCTTGGGACCTCCACGAGGAGGCCCGACAAATCCTCGACCCAGGGAGCGGGATCGAGGACGACGCCCTGTTTTGCTATATCTCCTCCCTCGACGAGGACGACGATTGGCAGGACCCCGCGGTTTGGTGGAAAGCAAACCCGAACCTTGGGGTTACGGTCTCGGAGGATTATCTCGCGGACCTCGCGAGAGCAGCGAGCAGAAACCCGGGCCTCGAAAACTCGTTTCGTCGGTTCAATTTGAACCAATGGACCGAACAGGCGGTCCGCTGGATTTCAATCCATGAATGGGACAAAGTCGCAAGAGAGATCGACCTCGACGACCTCGTGGGGCTCCCATGCTGGGCAGGACTCGACATCGGAGAAACTCGCGACCTAAACGCCCTCGTCCTCGTATTCAGACGAGACGACGAGTTTCTCGCGGTCCCGTTTTTCTGGGCTCCTGTCGACTCGATCGACGAGCGAGCGGACCGGGACCGACGCGAGGTTAAAGAGTGGATGAATCGAGGGTTTATCCGAGGATTACCGGGGACGCGAACAAATTCCGCGAGAATGTCCGTAGACATTGCGGAGATAATCGACCGGTTTAACGTTCAAGAGCTCGCTTTCGACCCGTGGGGCTCTAATGCAGTAATCGAGAGACTTAAACAGGACCACGGGGTCCCCGAGTCGCTTTTAACGAAATTCCGACAAGGCCCCGGGAATTACTCCCCCGTTTTAAAGGAATTCGACCGGCTCCTCGCGGCGGAGAAATTCACCCATAACGGGAACCCCGTCCTCCGCTGGAATGCTGGAAACCTCGCGATCAAAGAGGACCCGAACGGAAATATCCGCCCCGACAAAGAGAAAAGCGGAGACAAAATCGACGGGATCGTCGCCATGTTTATGGCTCTCGGGGCAGCAATTAACAGAGAGCGGGATTTCGGTCCCTTGTTTTACGAATCGAACGGAGTCGAGGTTATATAATGGGAATTAAAACGCTAATTCGAAACGTCCGGGCTCTCGCGTCTCGCTCGCTGGAAAACCCGAGCGTTTCGCTAAACGACCCGGACTCATGGAACGAATTTTACGGGGGCGGTTTATCCGCGTCCGGAAAGCACGTTAACGCGAAAACCTCGCTCTCGGTCGCTTCGGTCTGGCAAGCGGTCACGATGATTTCCGGGGACCTCGCTCGCCTCCCGCTAATTCCTTATAACATTTCGGGAGATTCGGATGTCCCGGACCGAAAGCACGTCGCGTATAAAATTGTCAGAAGAAAAGCAAACGACGAGCGGGTCGCTTTTCAGGTTTGGCGGGATTTCTGGTTTCAATACCTAATCTGGAACCGTGCGTTTTTATGGATCGACCGCGACGGAGCGGGGAGACCGATAGGATTGATAAACCTTCTCCCCGACCGGACCGCCCCCGCTCGCGTTTCGGGGCGACTCTACTACGAATCGGAGATCGGCGGGAAATTAACAAGATTTGACCCCTCCGAGATTTTCCACGTTCAAGGCCCGGCGGTCGATTGGTTTGACCCTCCGGAGCTCCTAAAAATGGCTCGCGACTCGTGGGGGCTCGCAATCGCGGCTCAGGATTTCGAGAGTAAATTTTTCAATAATGGAGTACGGGCGGGCGGCTATTTAATAATTCCGCCCCATTGGACGGAAACCGCAGCCCAAAACCTCGAGGAGGGTCTCCGAAAAAAATCGGGCTCTGAAAATTTTTTTCAGACCGTAGTTTTTCGCGACGGGGCGAAATTTGAAAAAGCGAGTTTTAACGCTCAGGAAATGGAAATGTCGAAAGTCCGCGAGGAGCAAGTCCGCGAGGTCGCTCGCTGGTTTAACCTCGCTCCGAGTCGTCTCGGTCTCTCCGACTCGACCTCCTATAATTCGAAATCCGAGGATAATCGAGCCTATCTCGACTCGACTCTCGCTCCTCACCTCGCGGCACAGGAGGCGGAGGCAGACGATAAGCTTCTCTCGGAGAGACAAAAGGAGAGAGACTCTCACGAATTTAGGCACGATACAAGCGACCTCCTCCGTATGTCTCAGCGGGAGCGATACCAAAACCACGCAATCGGGATCCGGGCTCGCTTCTTGCTACCAAACGAAGCTAGGAGAGTTGAGGGGCTCCCCCCGGTCGAGGGCGGGGACGAATTCGCCCCAATGCCAGGAGCGGCAAACCCCGAAAAAAATAACCCGGCGGGGGGCGATGAGGACACCGGAGAGGGCGGGGGAGGGGCCGACAACGCCCCGAAAAACCCCGGAAATACCCCCGCGGAACCCGACGAGGAGGGACAAAACTCGACGAATTCCGACGAGAGCCGACAAGAGACGACGAGAGTCGACGATCCTCTAAAAATCGAAAGAAATCGGATTCTCTACTCCCTCACGACAAGAGCGAGACATAAAGCGGAGCGAGGCGGAAACGCTTTCGTCGAATTTATCGACGGAGGGCTCCCGAGTTTTCGTCGAGAAGCGGGGGAGATCGGAGACGAAAGCCTCGTCCTCGAGTTCCATAAACGAGCCCTCGATCTAATTTCTAGCGTCTCAGAGGACAACTTAACGAGCGGAGTCGAAACGCTTTGCTCTGAATTTGAAAGGGAAAAAAATGTCTCAACAACAAATTGAAACCCGAGAGATTTTCACGCCCGAAACCCGAGCTCGGATCCAAGTCCGGGAGGACGGTAAAAAAACCGTCGTCGGTTACGGAGCGGTTTTCTATCGCGAAGGAGTCGAGGGGACCGTTTATCGAATGTTTGACGACCTCGAGGAGAGAATCGGTCGAGAGGCATTTGACCGAGCGATTAAAGAGAGGCAGGACGTGCGGGGCCTCGTTAATCACGATAAAAACCAACTCCTCGGGAGGACGACGTCGGGAACGCTCGCTCTCTCGGTCGACGAGGTCGGTCTCCGTTACGAGATCGAGCTCCCCGACACGCAAGCGGGGCGAGACGTCGCGGTTTCTCTCGAGCGAGGAGACCTCGACGGGTCATCGTTTGCGATGATTCCAAAACGCGTTTCGTGGATCGAGGAAGACGATAAGGTAATCCGACAAGTCGAGGATGTCGACTTATACGACGTCGGTCCGGTTACCTACCCGGCCTATGCGGGAACGAGCTCCGCAATTAGATCCTCAGAGGACGTTTCCGACATCCGGGAGCAAGCGGACCGGATAATCGAGGAGAGAAAACGGAAAGCGGACGAGGTCGCAGTTTCTTTAAAAATGTTAGAGCTAGACTAATCGTCTATTGACGTTAATTCTCAGATCGTTAAATTTTAAATAGAAGACAACTTATTCCGACTCCGAGCAGCGAAAAGCGGCAGAGTCCCACGACTTAACAAGTCGACGGGCTCGCTTTACGTTTAGAGTTATAAAACCTCGAGTCTCCGTCGGCGGAGAAACGAGGTTTTTTTAATGTCAAATTTGAAAGATTTACAAGAGCGAAAAAATGAGCTCGTCGTCGAGGTTCGGACTCTCGGTAAAGAGTTCAACGAAAATGACAAACGATGGAAAGACCAGGAACAGGAAAACCGGTGGAACACTGTCAATAACGACTTAACGGAAGTCGAAAAACAGATCGAGGAGGCCCGCTCCGCGAGCGAAGTCGAGGACCGGCTAAACGCCCTCGACGAAATGGAAAGAGAGTCACAGCGGGAGCGATCGGGACAAGTAAGACCGGGATCCGAGGACCGCTCCGCGAGTTTTGGATCCGACCGAAATATCGGCGATAGCGGACCGCTCGCAGGGTACGACGACGAGCAAACTCGAGCCCTCGCGTTTTCGGGCTGGCTCCGCTCAGGTCGCGAGCAACCGACCGAGGAGGAGTCCGCGGCGATGGAACGGGCGGGGATCAATGCTCGTAATCGAGAAATTGCGGTTCCTCCCCCGAGTTCTCAGTTTACCCGAGGACTCCAAACCATTTACCGGACAACCTCGGACAGATTCCGACAGCGAGAATTGTCGGAATTCGCAGAAAAACGAGACGTCGGGGTTTCGGCTGGAGCGGGTTTGATCCCGACACAACTCCTTTCGAGCCTCGAGATTGAAATGCTCGCTTTCGGCGGTATGCTCCAGGTTTCGGACATCCTCCGCACCTCCGGAGGCGGGGCGGTCGATTGGCCGACAGCGGATGACACCGGGAATACCGGAGCCCTCCTCGCAGAAGCGACGACGATCGGATCCTCCGTCGACCCGACGTTTTCGAAACTGACCCTCGACGCTTATAAATATTCGTCGAAACCGATCCTCGTTTCTTACGAGATTTTACAAGACGCGATTGTTAACCTCCCGAATGTAATCGGGAGTATGCTTGGTGAACGACTCGGACGAATTGCAAATACGCATTTAACGACCGGAACGGGGACCGGGCAACCAAACGGTTTCGTTACAGCGAGCTCCGCAGGAGTTACCGCGGCGAGTGCGACAGCGTTTACGGAAGAGGAGTTAATTGACCTCGTCCACTCTGTCGACCCCGCCTACCGATCCGCCCCCGGCGTCCGGTTTATGTTAAATGATGCGGTTCTCGCATACATTCGAAAATTCCAGGACTCGCAAGGCCAATTTTTATGGCAGCCCGGGATGAGAATGGGCGAACCCGATATGGTCTATGGTTACGGCTACACCATTAACCAAGATATGTCTTCGACATTTACGACCGGACAGCGTCTCGTCGCTTTCGGGGACTTCTCAAAATATAAAGTCCGCATGGCGGGACCGACTCGCCTCCGTCGCCTCGACGAGCGTTACGCGGACACGGACCAGGTCGCCTTTATTGCATTTATGCGAATGGACGGAGATTTGGCTACAACCTCCGCGATCAAAACTCTCGACCTCGCCTAATCAGGACGAGGAGTTTCGCCCCGGATCGGGTCCGCTATCAACCCGATCCGGGAATTTTTTGTTTTCAATTTGAGACTAGGAACCCGAACTAATGACTGAGACAAAATCCAAACCAAAAGCCAAGACGAAAAAAATCATCCTCCGCTCTCTCTGCAACGTGAAATATTGCAATGGGGGGCCCGGAGACGTCGTCGAGGCTCCCGAGGATTTCGCGGACCGTTTGATCGAGAGACGCGGGGCGGTCGCTTTCGACGCCAAAATCCACAACAGCGACGGAACGCCAAAAGAGACCAAAACATAAAAGTAATTTTCTCGATTTCCAATCCTCTGATTAAGGCCTCCCGGTGATTACCTACGTCGAAACAACCTCTCCTGCTATCGCTTACGACCTAGACGAGTTTAAGTCGTTCGCAATGATTCCGGATAGTGATTTCGACGCGCAGAAATTACCGTTACACCTGAAACAGGCAACAGCGGAAATCGAGGAGATTTCCTATCACCTCACGACAACCCGAACGATCGAGGCTCTCCTCGATAATTTTCCTGTCTCGGGGGTAATCGAGCTCGAGCGGTTTCCGCTCGTCTCGGTTGCCTCTGTCACATATTACGACGAGGACGGATCCGAGCAGACCCTCAACGCTTCGAAATACCACGTCGACACGGACTCAACCCCCGGTCGAGTCGTTCTCAAATTCTCGGAGGTTTGGCCGAAAATCGAGACCGGTCGTCCAAACGCGGTAAAAATCACATTCGAAGCGGGTTACGGAGCAACCGAGTCGGACGTCCCCGATCGAGTTAAACATGCTATTTACTGCCTCGCGAGAGACCGTTTTCAGCGGCTCCCAATGATCGACCAGGACACCCGAGAACAGATCGACTCGATTCGCTGGAGGTTCGTCTATGGCTAATCTCAGAAATCAGCGAGAGGGCGACTATACGGTCCCGATCACGATTAAAAAACGAATCGCAAACCCGACGAGAGACGCAAACAATAAAGTCGACTGGACGGATTCGGCGAATTTCGAAACGAGAACAAAAACATTCTGTCGAGTTGTGAGTCAGAGCGGACGCCAATTTTTCGCGGCTCGCCAGATCCAATCGGACATTTCCGAAATTTTGATAACTCGATCGAGCGAATTAACTCGTTCGATCGAGTCAACAGACCGAATCATTCTCCGAGGTCGCACCCTAGAGGTCTCGGAGTCTTACGATATCGGGGAGCGACTCGGGGAAATCGAAATCCATTGCAAGGAGGCCAAAACTTGAGCTCCTCGACTGGACTCGGGGCAGGACTCGGAGGTTTTCGGGTTGGCGAGTTCGTCCAGGGAGACAAAGAGATCGACCGGTTACTCGCGGACTTAAAAGCGAACACCGCGAGGAAAATTTTAATCAGTTCCGTTAATGCGGGAATGGGTCCGGTCGTTCGGGAAATCCGGCGGGAAATGCCAAGTCCGAAAAACGGGAGGTCGAGGCGATATTTTACGAGGAGAATCGGAAAATCGAAAGTCCGGTCGATACGCAAAAGAGGTTGGGCAAAAGCGGGAGTTGGAGTCGGAAAACCACAAATTAAAAAATTGGATTTAGGAGGTTGGATTCACACAATCGCAACCGGAACAGAAAAGCGGACAACCTCGAGCGGTCGATCGACTGGCAGGATTCAAAAAAATAAATTCGTTTCAAGAGGAGCGAGGAGAGCTTCCTCAGACTCAGTTCGCAGGATGAGGAAAAAAGCTCTCACCTTATTTGATAAAGAAACCAAGAAGCTAGCAAGAAAACACAAGACCCGCAGAATATGAGAATCGAGACCGCAATAATCCAGAAGCTTGAAACCCTCGGAGCGTTAACGGCTCTCGTTGGGTCGCGGATTTCTGTTGACGATATCGAGCAAGACGACGAGCTCCCGGCGGTCGTCGTTATTGTTGCGGACGAAACTCCCCAGGATGGAGAACTCGATCTCGACGGACAGAATGATCTATGGCAAGCCGACGTCGATATCGAGGTTTACGCCCGATCGAGAACCGAGGCCCGAGCGGTCGAGGCAGCAATCCGAGATAACGGAACAGACCCCGGAACGGGATTAAACGGATTTTCCGGATCGGTCTCCGAGGGTTCATTTAAGGCGGCTCACATCGGGAGCGAGGCCTCGATGGAGGCCCCTCAAAACGAGGAGGGGTCGCCTAAATATTTGCAAACCTCAACTTATCTTTGCCAGTACAACCAAACCAATCACGGTTACTAACTAGGAGTATTTTTTTATGACAGTTCTCGCTTGCAAAGGTCATACGATCCAATGCGAAGTTTCGGCGGTCTTAACCGATCTCGCTCAAGTTATTTCGTTTTCGGGTCCAGGAGCGGAGCCGGAAACATTCGAGGCGGATTACCTCGACAACTCGGACGCGGGTATCCCTCATAAACCAACGGGTCGAGTTGAGGGAGGGTCTCTCGAGTTCGAGTTATGGCTCGATCCCGGTCTCTCTGGACATCAAAATTTAACCGCTAAATCCGCGGCTCCCGCGGTTGAAAGCTGGAAACATATTTTCCCAGACTCGACGGAATGGCCATTTTCGGGAACTTTTAAGGGGCCCAATCCGACAGGAGCTCTCGCGGACGGACTCCGGGCGAGTTGCTCCGTCAAGCTCGACGGGATCCCGACTTATCCTTAATTAATAGCGAGAACCGCTAAATATTAACCCTTATGTCTCTAGACAGGAGCTCAAAAGTTGAAATCGAAACTAATAATTGACAGAAACCGAGTTATTAGTCGGGATCCTTACGAGGAAGAAAATCTCCCCGCGGGGACCGTAATCGATCACCCCGACGCTCATCAACTCGTAAAACTGGGGGTCGCGGACCCCGCAGACGACGAATGTTTGGAGGCGTGCAAGGGGGTTGATATTGAGCTAGCGAAAAAAAACGCGGAGCGACTCCGTAGAGGGATACACCCCGAGGATTTCGATATTTACGAAGCTGGAATAATGGACGGTTACGACAATAACGGAAAACCGACACTCGGAGGGATTCTCGTTCCTAAAAAGAAAATCACCGAATTTCGAAAATCTCATAACGAGGACGAGGACGAAGGCGAGGGAGAGAACTAAAAACCCCTCTCGATTTTTTAACCACTGAGGAGACAGGAAAAAATGACGATTACAGCGAAAGACTTTAAGAGAGTCACGAAGCGACGTTTTACGACTGAGGAAATCCCCGGTTTCGGAGAGGTCCGAATTCGGAGTCTTTCGGCTCGCGAGCAGTATCGAATGTTTGAACAAATCCCGGAGGGTCCAGGCTCCGGGTTTTATCAGTTCGCCATTCTCGCCCTCTGGACTCTCGTCGACAAAAAAGGGGGCCTCCTGTTTCCTCACGAAATCGACGAGAGCGGGTTTCCTGTCTTTCGCGATGAGGACCGGGAAGAGCTCGCTCAAGCGGAGCGTTTTGTTTTAACGCCATTAAACAACGCGATCAAAAAGCACCTCCGACTAATCGAGGACGAGGAAATCGACGAGGAGACTAAAGAAAAAAACTAACAAGCGACCCGATTCGCTCTCTCGCGTTTAATCTCGCGGTCGAGTTTGGTCGGGTCGATTTAGTTAACGAGATCGAGGACGGGATCGGAAACCTTGAGGTTTCGGAGATTCAGGGCCTCGCAAAAAAGGTTCAAAAAAAACACGACTCAAGACTAGAGGAGGTTGAATTTTTCGCGGACATTCTCGCGGACATTCGCTACGCAATCGCTCGCGGGTTTTGGTCACTCGGAAACCTAATCTCGGTTGCAAACCTCGGTCGAGAGGGTCCGGATATCGATTTTTATTTACGAGACACCAAGCAGGAAAAAGAAGAAAAACTAGCCTCTGCGGGGGCGGTTAAGATGATGATTTCTAAAGCGGTCGCAATTCAGAGAGGCGGTAAATAATGGCACTCGGGGGAGATCTAGTTTTCCGCATCATGGCGGATCGGGCCCAATTCGACCGCTCCGTCCAGACGACCAGGAGCAAGCTCGGGAGCCTCGCAGGGTTCGCAAAAAAGACCCTCGGAGGGATTGCTATCGCCTACGGGGGAGCCTTTTCGATCGAGGCGGCAGACCAGCAGGCTCAGGCAGAGAAGAAACTCGCGGCAACCCTCAAGGCGACCGGATACGCGGCGGGATTCTCAGCGACCGAGTTAAAAAAATTCGCGGCGGAACGACAGAAACTAACCAATTTTGGAGACGAGGAGACGATAAATCTCCAGTCGCTTCTCACGACGTTTAAAAATCTCTCCGGGGAGGTCTTCAAGGAAACAACGGTTCTTGCCCAAGATATGTCCGCGGTTATGGGCCAGGACCTCAAATCGTCCGCGATTCAACTCGGGAAAGCTCTTAACGATCCGATCGTCGGTTTAACCGCCCTCTCTCGAGTCGGGGTTACATTTAACGAGCAACAAAAGGAGCAAATCCGATATCTGCAAGAGTCGGGCAATTTAATGGAGGCTCAGAAAGTCATCCTCTCGGAGCTTCGATCGGAATTCGGCGGGGCAGCAGAGGAAATGGCGTCTCCGTGGCAGCAAATGAAAAACGAGCTCGGGGATACGGCTGAAAATGTCGGGGCGGTTGTTATGCCGGCGGTCCAGCTATTAAACTACGGGCTCAGCTCGATAAATACCGTTATTTCTGACGTTAAGGATGAATGGGACGGGGTTTTCGGCAACGGAGAAGACGATATCGCTCCCGTTATTGCGGGAGTTAAGAGCCTCCGTCAGGAATACGAGAAGCTAAAAAAACCTCTCGAAGACATCGACAACCTAACCCACATGATAGCGAAAAACGCTATCCTTCAACTTGAGGGGCGAGGCTTAAAAAACAAAGGAGTAAAATCAGACGACGAGTTTTCTCGCCTGAAAAATATTCTCGACTCGGACCTCGGAGGGGAGCGGCTCGAATTATTCGAAAAACTCGGAGAGGAACTCGACGCCCTCGCAAACCCTGCGGATAGCTTCCAAAATAAAATTGCAGACCTTTATGAAACAATGCAAATCCTCCAGTCCGGGAGAGGGATTCCAGGAGTCGAGGACTCGCTCCGAAATCTTAAAAAGATTCTCGAGGATAAAACCGGAGTTTCGGAAGCAATCAAAAAGGCCCGCGAGGAACTCGAAAAGCTCACTGGAGATCGATCCGAGATCGATCAAACGATTCTCGATTTCGCGGCTAAAGGGGCCCCGCAGGATAAGCTCCTAGAGCTCCGGGAATTGTTGCAGGAAAAAGAGAACCAAGAGGGACTAAACGACCTCCGAGACTTTGCGGACATCACGAAAGAAGACCTCGACCCGTTCTCGGAACTCGACAAGAAAACCGCGAAGCTCGACGAAGCCTATAAAGCGGATCTCCTCGATGATGAGCAATTCGCGAAAGCTCTCGAAAAGGCACGCGGAGAATTCGAGCGGTCGGTCGCAGTTAAGCCCGAATATCTCGAAGCGGGGAGAGACTCGGGACCCTCCGACGCAATCAACGCGGGGACCCAGGAGTTTAACCGGATTCTCGCAACCGCTCTAACTGGACGCGACGACGAGCAAAAGAGGCAGACTAAAAACCTCGACGAAATCAAAGAGAGCAACCGTTTGATAGCTACGGCAAACGAACGGATCGAGTCTCTACTTCGAAAAAATAGAGTTATTACGAAACCGGACGGTCCCTAATGGCTACTTATGAAGTAATCGAGAGACCTCTTCAGGTCGGCAGTAGTTCACAGGGAGCGACTATCGACCGGACGAGGCGGTTTATTGTAAAGACCGACGATCCCGGAGCGACGATCGACGATATCGAAGCCGTTAACGGGATCCCGAAACCCTATTCTCCCCACCCAACAAACCCCGCATTAAAGGCGGTCGACGTCAATACGACTCAGCGGTCGCGTTTTATCTTCGACGTATCGGCAGAATATTCAAACGAGATCGACGAGGAGGAGGTCTCCGCTAACCCTCTCGCAAGGCCCGCAAAGGTAATCCCACGCGGAATTAGACGACAAATCCCGACGCTCCTCGATAAGGACGGAAACCCTTATACAAATACCGCCGGAGATATCGTCCTCGGTCAGACGATCGAGGTTACGGAAATGGTTTTTTCTGTCTCCAAAAACGTATCCGCTCCGCCTCGGTTTCTTCCGGAGTATTGGCGAGGAGTTGTAAATTCGGACGACGTCCGGATCCTCAGTTACACATTTAGGGCGAGGCACTTAAAGTTTCAGTTCGAAAGCCTCGAGCCCTCATTCGATGCAAGGCGGCGGTTTTGGGTCCTGAAATTTTCTCTCGTCGAGCGTTTCGATAGTTGGGACACGAAATACGCGAATATCGGGCGGAGGGAGAGGACTCCTCCCGCTACAGCGGAGGACCTCGCGTTTTTGGGGGAGGTCCTCTCGGAGGAGGAAGTCGAGAAGTATTCTCAAGGCGAGCTAACGGATATTCTCGTCGGGAACCCGCCAAAACCGACCGACGAGCCCGTTTGGTTGGACGAGGACGGGCTCGCAATCCGGGAGAAGTCGTCAACGCCCGGAGTATTGGGGCCGATTAAAACGAAGCTCGACCCGTCCGAAATTATTATCAACCAGCGAAAAGGGATTCCAGAAAAACCGTTCTCCCGACTCGCTCAATTTTTATCATAAGGTTTCGTCATGACAGTTAATAAATTTCGCGGAGACGCCCCCGCAGTCGCCCAGGTTTGGACACTGACTCCCAATAACATCGAGTCGGGGGATATTTTCACGATTACAATTAACGGAAAATCGATCTCTGTCACCGCCTCAAGCTCGACCGCCTCGGACCTCGCGGACAGTATCGCGGAGGCTTTCAACGCTTCGGAGATTGCGGAGTTTACGGAGATAACCGCCTCGTCTTCGGATGGAGTTGTTACTCTCACCGCGGACACCGCCGGGGTTAATTTCGAGGTTTCGGTCTCGACGACCAACTCCGAAAGCTCCGCATCGATTGCGATTGTGGAAACCACAAAAGGGGTTGAGGCGGTTAACGAGGTTCAGAAAATCGAGCTTATCGGGACTTATACCGGCGGGACCTTTACGCTATCGAACGATTTCGGATCGGGAACCGAAACAAGCGCGGCGATTGCTTATAACGCAACGGCGGCGGACGTCGAATCGGCTCTCGAAGCTCTCGCCTCGATTTCTACGGGGGATGTTAACGTTACAGGCTCCGCAGGGGGTCCGTGGTTCGTAGAATTTAATGGAAGTTTCGCGGCGTCCGAGGTGAGTGAGTTTACCGTTGACGGTTCGAGTTTGACCGGAACAAACACGATCGACATCGAAACCGTCGTTAACGGTTACGGCGGGGCGGATACTGTTTACCTCCTCGCGACCGCAAACGGCGGGAGCGTACAAACGGGAACTTTTACAGTTACTTTTTCCGGAGAGACGACGTCGGCTATAAATTTTGATGCGACACCCGCACAACTGCAAACCGAGCTCGAGGGTTTAAGCTCGATCGGAGCCGGAAACGTTGAGGTTAACGGTTTTGTTTCCGCAAACACTTCGAACCCCGGATCGGTTTTCGTTATTAGATTCGTCGAGGAGTTCGCGGGAGACAACGTCTCGATTACCGTTAACTCCCTTAATCTCGCGATCGCTGCGGCGGTTGAAAAACTGATTTCCGGAGGTTCGACAGCATGGGACGAGGTCCAGGTTTTCGACCTCGGGGGAATCGATGGAGATAATACATCGGGGAGCGATCGGTGGGTCTATTCAACTGAGGATACGAGCGATGTTACGACTCAGGCATTTGGGAAAGCCGAGTATGTCTTGAGCAACTCCTCAACTACAACGATGTCTTATAGCGACAACGTAGAGTCGAGCTCGCAATCACCATTGCAAACAGGAGACGTGTTTTCAAACGATCTCGATCGCCTTGAATTTATTTACGGGGCCGGAATTGTTGCTCGGCACTTCGTTTCCGGATCGGGATTTGTGGCAGTCTTTGAGGGGCCGACAATTGACGAAACCGACCACCCTCTCGGGCAAATCGGAACCGCCGGAGTTACCTCCTCTCTCGACAGGTCCGCGAGTGTAACGACAGCGATCGACGGGGGATCCGGATCCGATAACGAGGAGCAATCGGTTATCGTAAACGGAACGGGGGGGACTTTTACGCTTACGTATGACGGTCAGACAACCGGAGCGATTTCCGTCGGAGCATCAGCGGCAACCGTCGAAACGGCTCTCGAGGCATTGTCGACAATCGGAACCGGAAACGTTTCGGTCTCCGGTTCCGGAATCTTCGAGGATCCTTACCTCGTCGAGTTTATTTCGTCTCTCGGGTCTCAGAACCTCCCGGAAATGACAGCGGACCCTTCTAGTATAAGCGGAGGATCGGGGAGAGCGACAGAATCGACAGCCCACGTCGTCGCAGTCGACGAGGTCCAGACGATCACGATCGACCCGACCGTTACCGGGGGAACGTTTACTCTCACGTATGACGGAGAAACGACCTCCGCAATAGCATATAACGCTTCCGCGGCAACCGTCGAAACGGCTCTCGAGGCCCTATCGCCAATTCCCGGAGTCACGGTCGCGGGCTCCGCCGGCGGACCGTGGACGGTTACGTTTAATACGACGACAGTTTCCGGGGTCGACGTCGATTTACTGACAGCCGACGAGAGCAATTTAACAGGCGGAGCGGGAACGCAATCAATTACGGTCGCAGAGTCGACACGCTCGCAAGGCCCGAATCATTGGGACGACCCTCTAAACTGGACACTGGGACGGATTCCAGGAACCGGAGACGCTCCGGTTATCGAGAAAACCACGTCGATATCCTTTACGGAGTAAAACAGCGGGCGGAATTCACCGCGGACGCATCGACGGATTATCTAACAATCGAAAACCATAATTTCCGCGACGAGCAAGCG
>Ga0181591_10002832_pt1 | contig 14974 bp, 32 predicted proteins | sample 071ome_33_FD_133757 | JGI IMG/M metagenome (GOLD analysis project Ga0181591, IMG submission 133757) | Coastal salt marsh microbial communities from the Groves Creek Marsh, Skidaway Island, Georgia - 071412AT metaG (megahit assembly) | ecosystem: Environmental > Aquatic > Marine > Intertidal...
ACTACAACATCTTAAGACATGGGTTGAAAAGAACTGTGAAAATGTTGGAGATAATTTTGCCAAGGAGGCTCGGAAAGCGTCTTTGGGTGAACGTGATGACCATATATACGGTACAGCATCAGACAAAGAAATAAAAGAACTTCACAAAGAAGGAATAGGAGCAATAAGGATACCAAATGTCAAAGATAACTAAAGCGATTGTATGGAGCAACGTTGGTTGTTCATACTGTGAACAAGCCAAAAACTTGTTGAAATCAAAAAACATAGAATACGAAGAAAGAAATATAGCACATGGAACGTGGACTGTTCAACAGTTACAAGAAGCAGTTCCAGGAGCAAGGACTGTTCCGCAAATATTTGCTGACGATAAACACATAGGTGGGTTTGCTGAACTGAAGGCTTTGTTGGATCAACAAGGAGAACAAAATGCCTAGTCTACAAGAAGGCGATATTATCACTATCAAATTGATGAGTGGTGAAGAAGTGTTAGCAAGACTGATAGAAATTACAGATGAAGCAATCAAAGTTGCTAAACCTAGAGCAGTTGTTAATATACCTAACAAAGGTATAGGACTGGGACCATTTGTGTTCACAGTGCCACAAAACTCTGATATTGAGATTTACAAAAGAAATGTTGTATGTTTCACAGAAACAGAAGATGGTATGGCACGTCAATACAGAGAAGGAACAACAGGACTTACACTGCCTAAATAATGAAAATTATAGCAATAGATTGCGACGGAGTATTGTTAAATTGGGAGCAGTCTTTCGATGATTGGATGGCATTTCAGGGTTTCCCCAAACACGCGAGTGACCATTATGATGTGAGCATGAACTATCACATGAACAAAGGTCAATGTGAAGTTTTGGTAAAAATATTCAACGAAAGTGCCTGGATGAAGTTTTTGAAACCAGTTGACGGAGCAGTTGAAAATGTGAAGAAAATAGCGGATTTAGGCTACAAGTTTCATGTGATCACCAGTCAGACACTGGATAAAAAAGCCAATCAGTTGCGAGAAGAAAATCTTAAGGAAGTGTTTGGTGATGTGTTTGAAAAGATTGAATGTTTAGACACAGGAGCAGACAAAGATGAAGCACTTGCCAAAGTGCCAGAAGGTACCATTTGGATTGAGGACAAACCTACTAATGCTGAATTGGGCAGTAGATTGGGTTTGGTAGCATTGCTACTTGACCTTCCTCACAATGAAGTGTATAATGAAGATAGTACGTCAGTTCAACGAGTAAAAAATTGGACTGAAATTTATAACGTTATAAAGGAGAAACATCATGGCAACACATGAAGAAATAAAACAAGCCTACGAAAGTTACATCGCAGAGTCAGAAGCATTTGAAACTAAAGGTGTAAAAGCGGCGGCGGCTAGAGCCAGAAAAGCATTAGGCTTATTAGGCAAAGCAACAAAACTAAGAAGAAAAGAAATACAAGAGAAGAAAAACTCTATGTAATTATTCAAGTGTCGCGGATGTTAAAATTCGCGACACTACACACAAAATTTCATATAATCGCTAAATAAGAGTATTAAGTAACAATAAGAAAAAATATGGCAAAAGGTAAAATTAAATGGTTCAACTCCGCAAAAGGTTTTGGATTCATTACACCAGACGTAGAAGGTAAAGACATCTTCTTACATATCTCTGCTCTTAAAGCCGCTAACCTTAAAGAAGTTATGGATGGTGATGTAGTGGAATACGAACTACAAGAATTCAGAGGTAGAGAAGTTGCTACCGATATCAAAATCATCAAAGAATAATCCACACTTGACATTTCAATTAACATATGTTAAATTAAGCATATGGCAATTAGAAAACAAAAGAATAAGATTGTAATAGATGACTTCCAACACTATTGGAAAAGTAAAACTGACAATGGTCACGAGTTTACTTTCGCACATGGTAAGAAATTCAAAGACGTTAAAACATTCACCATTGAAGTTAAACACTCAGATAAAGTAAGAAGTAAAGATGGTAGATGGTCTCCAATCAAGTCTTGACATTTAATAGAAAATCTGTTTAAATACACTGTAGGCGTTGAAGTGTGTGTAATACACTTTTGGGACGTCGGGGCAGTACCGACCACCTCCACCAACATCGCTCATTTGAAATAGTCTGGTTTATTTCGAGGGGGTGATATAGGTTCGACCGGAGCATAAAAGCACATGGAGTTTACCAGGTGATCTCTGTAAAGGATCTTTTACAAATGCTAACGCATTTAAACCAGAAGTGACAGTTCCAGTCAGCATATTTGCTGATGCGGAATTGGTTGCCGCTTAATACCGGCCACTTGGCGGTAGATCTACCGGGCAACAGAACAGATCAGGTGTGGGAGTTTCGGCTCCCACATTTAAAGTGTTACATTATCATTAAACCATCACTTAACATTCACATACCAATATCTAAATATTGTTGTAAAGGAGTCTACTATGCCGAGACCCACAAAGAAAACAGCCTGGCAGAAATGGAAGAGAAAGGCACCAAAAGTGCCTGACATTACCTGCCCAACAATAGATGATGTTTTAATGCGTTTAGATAAATTTCAAGAACGTAATAAAGTCATCAGCAATTATCAATGGAAGTTAATTCATAAACGTATGGAAAAACTTCGAGTAGACAACGAATTGTTAAGAGAAGGTGGGCAATTTTGGTACGAAATCTGTAAACAACACCTCAAAGATCCAGCAAAATAGCGACTAATAAACTCTTGATTTAAATCGGAAATCATGTATAATAGTGGTATGACTATTTGGTACAAAAAGAAAATTTTAGACAAAATAGACAGTAGTAAGTTGTTTGTCAACGATGTCAAACAAAAACTTACTCCATCTAAAAAAACAATTCATAAAGTAAAAGTGTTCTGTTACAAAGTTATGGCGTTTATGATTATTTTAGTGTTGGCATACACTTACGGAACATTCAATCCAAACAATATAGTAACCAAAAAGATCATTAAAAAAGAAGATGAAAGAATGGTTGAAATGGCAAAAAGTTTTGGCTTACACGAACCAGAGTTTAATTTTGATGGACCAAAAACTTTTGTTAAAGCAATGAACAAATGTATAGATTATCTAAATTGGACATTGCCAACAGATCAAAGAATACCTAGAGACATATTGGTAGCAATGGCTATAATTGAATCAGACTATGGAAGAAGCAGATTTGCCACAGAAGGCAATGCGTTGTTTGGTGTAAGGACTTGGAGTTTAGATGAAGTGCCACACATGAAACCTGCCGCGATACCTAATGCTAAATTTGGTGTAAAAAAATATGAAACAAAATGTCAAAGTGTGTCTGATGTAATTGCTATCATAAACAGACATCCTGCCTACGAAAAATTCAGAGCAGAAAGAGACCAAAACAAATACGAACCAAACATTACACAAATGGTATTTGGTTTAAGTGCGTGGAGTACCAACGAGCAGTATCCTCAAATAATATTGAGAAAAATTGAAGAATTGACAAACCAATAAATATCTAGTAGTATTAAACAATGGGATTTATTCAAACACCTTTGAAAAAAAGAATCAGACGCAAACTTGCGAACACACAATCTTTACGAGAAGCAAGACTGAAGCACGAGGCTTGGTTAAAAGAGAGAGGTTTGGACAAGTTGAAACACAAGAAGAAAACAAGCGAACCGTTGGTGCTAGAGCCTATTGAAGAACGAACAGGTGTGCCACTAGGCAACAAGATTCCTGTTAGCGGTGGTAAGAAGCAAGAGCCTATATTTTATTCAGGTAAACGTAAATTGATTGGTATAGCAACCATGCACAAGAGTAATCAGGTGCCTGTGTTTGCTGATGACGATGATGTGTCAGGCAGAAAAGCCGCAACAGAAATTACTTTAATGAAAGGCAACAAATGATTACCGCTGAAGAAACTAAATCAGAAGAGTTCTGGAACTTCATTTGTTGGAATTGTAAATGGAGAGGTGTTGCTCAAGAATTAGAGCAAGACGAATCACTAGAAGAATTTTGGTGTTGTCCCTCGTGTCTCAGTGAAAACATTGAGGATGTGGGTTGGCATAAAGGCAATGAGAAATACAAAGGAGAATAAATGGGTGTAGAAGCAGGATTCGGATTACTCGCTTTAGGAATGATAGTGTCAGTTGTTGCGTTAATTATACTAATAGAAGTAAGAAAATATGACGACGACAAAAGCGAAGATTAAAGAATGGTTAAAGTTTGATTGGTTAAAGAAAACAGAACTGGTTGAATTAAAAGAAGTAGACTGTACACAAGATCCAGTCAGACCAGAACTAGACAACAAATTCAGAACATCATACGGCAGAAAAATGTTTGGTCTTAAACACGACGGTGAAATTAAGGCTGTGATGTGTTTTGGTTTTGTTAATCATATACCTAAGACTGTTGAAGACCTAGACGTCCTTTCCAAAGATGCTTATCTACAAGCAACACACAGAGCAGGAGTTCAAGGCACTATTGCCATTGCCTACACAGTTTGGAGTCTAAAAAAAGGTGGCGGTAAAATGATTGTTAATGAAGTTTACAAAATGATTAAGAAGTCTAACCATTTAAACAGACTGATCACATTGTCTCCACTTACTAAAATGGCTGAAAAGTTTCATTTAAGAAACGGCGCCAAGTTAATCCAAAAGAACGAAACCACTCAAAACTTCGAATATATAGTAATCAAATAATATTTTGGTAACATCTTTGCCAAAACATCAAGGTTTTCGCCAATTCTTTTTGGTTGTTTATGCTTGACTATTTTGGCTGTTTCTTATATACTATACACTACAAAGGAGGCTTATGAAAAGGCACTTAAACATAATAATGGTTCTTGTACTAGGCTTTGTTTTATCCGCTTGTTCGGGTAGAATGGTACAATTACCTTTAGAAGACTCAAAGTCAAAGAAGGTACCGGCTTGGTATCTTAACCATGCTGATACTGGCAAAGAAGGGATTATCTTTAGAGATGGTTTCTATTATGCGGTAGCAGTAGCAGTATCTCCTGATATGGAGATGTCGCAAAAGAAAGCAGTTCTAAAAGCAAAAGCGAAGATCACTGACAGAATAAATGGTGAGATGAACAATAAGACATCTATCAATTATACTGAAAAAGGTGCATCTGAGTCTATGGCAGGAACTGTAGAAGCACAAGACGTTATTGTTAATATGATCAAAGAAACTGTTCTTAGAACATATTCTGTTGATAAGAAATTAACAATCTACAACACAGAAAAGAACAATTACAGATCATTTGTGTTGATGAAGATCTCGAAGAAAGACGTTGATAATATAATCACACTGGTTGAAGATAAGAACAACAAAAAGTTAATCAGTAAATTAAAAATCAGCAACACTTCAGATAAAGTGCTAAAGCAATCTGAGAGATAATATGCGACCAATAATGTACGCAATCTCTCTGGTGATGTTAGCACTTGGTCTGGTCCTATTTGTGATCAGCACGTCTGCTGAAGCAGGAGGACCTTGGTCAGATCAGTATTGTAATGCTAAAACAGAAACAATCATTACAAAAAACACTAAAGGTGAAGTTATTAATAAACAAACAGTTGAAACTTTGGTGTGTGATGATGGTGCTAAAGACTTTTTAGCATATTCAGGTATTGCCAAAGAGTGTAAAGAGTATTGGTTCGATATGTATATCGCTAATGAATGGATAAGGAAAAAAGGATATGTTTGTCAAAAATTTGATGGCAGTTGGGAAATGGTTAATCCTATTAAGTAGTCTGTTATTGACTGCCTGTGGGACACCAACAAAAACAACTAACAGTCTGTCTAGTCAGAAAAGTGTAAGCCACAACTACACACACGCAGGTACAGGTGTTGAGGTATGGTATAACTTTGTTCGTAACAATATGGGCAAGTTATCCAAAGAGGATATGAAGAAACAGGATCAAGCAGTGTTCTTCGCACTCAACAGTCTAGAGGAAGGCAAAGTGGTAGCATGGCACAACATGAAAGAAGACACTCACGGCTTTGTTAAAATTGTAGCAAGTTATCCACACGGCAGTGGTTATTGCAGAGTTGTGTTTACTCAAATACAAAAGAAGGGTAAAGCAAGAGATTTTAAGGAAACTGCCTGTAAGGATGTTGCGTATCAAGGATGGCAATTTATTAGGTAATTTAAGGTAAATATAGCATACGAAAAGAGTAAAGTATGTTATTTGGACTTATTACATTTTTAACAGCCATTACAATATCAGGTGTAGCAATCTATTATTCAGTGGCAGGACTAGTGGCAATATTTGCCGCGGCGGCTGTGCCTATAATCATTATGGGAACTGCCTTAGAAGTGGGTAAACTGGTAACCGCAGTATGGCTTCATAAGAATTGGAAAAGGGCCGCATGGTGGCTTAAAACTTATCTCTCAATAGCAGTGATAGTATTGATGTTGATTACATCAATGGGTATCTTTGGATTTCTTTCCAAAGCACACGTGGACCAAAATTTATCTTCAGACACAGTCACACAAAGAATTGAAATCATAGACAACAAAGTAAAAGCAGAAGAAGGCTATATTGTACGTCAAAAGGATGTATTAGTGCGTCTTACAGGGCAAAGCACGGGCACTAATGATAGATTTAATCAAGACATCGCTATAGAGCAAAAGAAGATAGATGATGCTTATAAACGTCTTGAAGTGTTAGATGCTGATGTAGAAGCATTCACATCACGTAACAAAGGATTTGGTGGTACTGGTAGAGTCAAACAAGGACTTAAATTAAGGGAAGAACAACGTCCTGAAAGAGATCGTATTAACGCACAAATCACTCAAGCACAAGAAAACATTAATAAATTAAGAGCACAAATTAATAACCAACTGAATGCTAATACAGTTGAAATTAAAACAATTGAAAAGAACATATTCGATGCTCAAGGTAGAATTGAACTTTTAATTTTAGAACAAGAACCTTTAAAATCACAACTGATGAAACTGGAATCAGAAGTTGGTCCTATTAGATATATTGCTGAATTTGTGTATGGAGAAGAGGCAGATAGAAACTTGCTGGAAGAAGCAGTAAGATGGGTGATCATCACTATCATATTTGTGTTTGATCCATTAGCAGTATTATTGTTGATTGCTTCGCAGTACACGTTTCGTTGGAGATACATAGACAAGCATGGTGAGGAACCAAACGCACCTAAAACTCCACCAGCACCCAAAACTCCACCAGCGCCTACAAAGCCAGTTAAGCCTAAGCCTACTGGAGGTCAGAGTCTTACAGATATAGTTGAAAAACAAAAAGAAGTACAAGCAAAATCTAAACCGATTAAATTGTCGGATATTGCTGAAAAGAAACCTGTGACAACAACTCCTAGTGAAGAAAAAACTACTCACGAAGTGCTAATGGAAGGTTTTGAAAAAGAACAAAAAGAACGTGAAGCAGAAGAACAATTAGAAAAATTCAAACAAAGAGAAGAAGACGAAAAGAAAGCATTAGAAGAAGTTGCTCGAAAAGCCAGAGAGGAAGAAGCAGTTGATTACAAAGAACTAGAAAAAGATATCAAAACAACACTAGAAAACATCCAACCAGCAGAAACAATTAGACCTGGTTTAACTGGAGCGGGATTGACCTTAAGCGGTAGAGAACCAAAAGAACCAGTACCACCAATGCCGTTAGAGCAGTGGAATAAAATGATTGAAGAAGCAGAAAAAGAAGTATCAAAAGAAGTTAAGCAATCAACTCCAGCCACGTCCGATGATTTAGAAGATAAAGACGCTGATCCAAAAAAAAAGACTTTATCATACATAATGAGAGAACGCAATCAGCAGGTGAAAAAGGAACATCAGGAAGACTAAAACCAAATTTCACTAGGGTTGTGTATCCGGATTCATACACCCAAAACGAAGAACAATCAGCACAATCACATTGGAAGAAACTGTACGAATAATAGCATAATTATTTGTATGCCAAAATTAAATTTAATTACACAACCAGATAAACTGTTCAATGGCAATACCAGTGTTCTGTTAATCAATCCTAAAACTTCAGTCAAAGAAGAATTCAACAAAAAAGCATTGTTGTTCAAAAAAGATATCAATCTGTATATGTTTGAAGTGATTGATCCTGATGACCAACAAGATATCAAATGGCTGATTGAAGTTGTTAACTCAGTAGATGTTATTATATTAGATGTAAATGGCACTTTCAAAGACAGATGGTTGTTGGGGTATATCCTTAATAAACCAAACTGTTATTTCTTATACGATGGCAGTGACGCATTTGCTTATAATTTAATTAATAACAACAAAGTGTATGATTTAGAATTTTTACCTAACAAAATTGAAGAATTGGAGAATCGATAATGCCAATGAAAGCCGACCTATGGTTTCCAACAGTGATATGGAATGATCAACTTAAACAAGTGGACAACGCAGAGTTGAAAGAATATGTGGTTAAATTGAAAGCACAAGACGAACAAGGTAAAGTGGCATCAAACTATGGCGGATGGCAAAGTAAATCATTTGAAATATTAGACCAAAGACCAATAGCAGTAGAGAAATTTATTATAGCAATTCAAAGATCCATAAATGAATGTACAAAAATGGCAGGCTTAATGGATTTACAAATAAGCGATTACTGGTGGAACATCAACGGCAAGGGAGATTACAATCATCCTCACGATCATAGAGACAGTATTTTAAGTGGTGTGTATTATATAGATATACCAGAAGAGAATATGGGTAATATACATTTTGAACGAGAAGACAACGCAGAATTCTTTTTGCCTAGAGTGATGCCAAAACGTAATCATATAAGTGCCGTTAGAGCAACATACAAACCAATGTCAGGAGGTATATTAATATTTCCAAGTTGGGTCAAACACTCTGTTGATGGAAACCTATCTAACAGCAGTAGGATATCAATGAGTTTCAACACTTCCATTGCCATGACAAAAGACAATGACGAACTGGCAAAATTAAATGGCTTCCCTCCATTGACAGAATAAAATATTTGTGTTAATATGTTTTAGATGGCTACGTCTAAACAAAAACAAGTTCTATTAGAAAAAATCAAAAACGAAAAAAAGTTTTACGAACTCAGATTCGAAGCCTATGGCGGTGAAGCAGTCATGGGTCATATTACCAAAGAGGCATACGATTATTGGAGCAAAAGACAAGGCAAGTTAGGTGAGTATCTCGCAGAGTATAGAGATATGAATATGCTTAATAAAGTGCCAAAAAAGGCACAGTTGGAAAGAGATTGGTATGAGCATGATGATATTACACACGTGAGCGGTTGTGAACTGTCTGAAACCTGCACATTGTATATTGACCAATATGATAAAGATTTTAAATTTGAGGACACAATATACACAATCCCTTTGGAGTATGAAAAATTAGGCAAGTATGGAATCAAATGCATAGAAACTGGAACCTTTGATGCGGACCATTTGGCAGTTGAAAACAAACATTATCTATTTGGTCAAAGTTTCGAAAAAGGCGTTTGGTACACAGAAGAAAAGATTAAAGGTGGACCACACGGTTTACAACTTGATCAACTGCATTTGGAATACCAAGAAATTGAAGGTTGGCCCGTGATTTGTCATGTGGAGTATCAAGGATTTCAATATCATCTCACAGCAGATACCAGAGGTAAATCATTCACCATAGAAGTTAGAGAAGGGTATCAAAGCAAAGATTTTGGTAAAAAAGATACAAAAAATATATGGTTAGACTCTTGATTTTTTATAATGAGTTATTATATAATATAGTATCACAGTATGTGATAAATAGAAGTGTAAGTTGCTTGGATAGGACTTACATTAAATTAACTTGCTTAATAAGGAGGAAAAGCGATGACAAATAAAGCACTATCTATATTCAATCGATTAAGACCAGTAACAATAGGATTTGACAATGTGTTCGATCATTTTGAAAGAATGATTGATGATCACAATTTCAATACTATGGTTGCTACAAACTTCCCACCGTACAACATAGTGAAGACTGGTGACTACACATATGACGTGGAACTTGCACTTGCAGGTTTTTCAAAAGACGACATAGATGTAGAATACAAAGACAATATGTTGACTGTCAAATCTAAGGAAAAAGCCAAAGATGATGACGTGGACGGTATGCTTCACAGAGGGATCAGTAAGAGATGGTTTTCAAAAGCCTTCACTATTGCTGATGATGTAGAAGTAAAAGGTGCTGAACTTAAAGATGGTTTGCTTAAAATATCTATGGAAAGAATTATTCCAGAAGGTAAAAAAGCACGAACTATCGAAGTGAAGTAACTTAGAATATGGGTAGGGTGGCAACACCCTACTCAACAAAAAAAGAAGGTATAATGACAACAGATTTAGAAGTAAAAGTAGATTCGAAAGTAAAACAAATTTTAAAGACTCCAAAGAATTACCATGTAATCTTATTGAATGACGAAGTCACACCAATGGATTTTGTGATTGAGTTATTGGTAAAGATATTCAAACACAAACCAGAAACAGCAAAAGACCTAACACTAAAGATTCATAAAGAAGGTTCAGCAGTGTGCGGAACATATACATATGAATTAGCAGAACAAAAAGGAACAGAAGCCACTAACGAAAGTAGAGACAGAGGTTTCCCTTTACAAGTAAAAATAGAACAAGAATGAACAAATACTACTTTTGGGTAACACTTGAAAACAAAGCACCAATGAAAGTTGCTGAAGAAGGAAGAACTGCCTCAGAAGCCAAACAAATAGTTGAAGCAAGATTTCCAAATGCCAAAGTGATGTTTGCGGAAGGATTTTAATGGGACTAAAAGAACTAACAAAAGAAGTACACCAAGACGCAGAAAGACAAGGCTTTGTAAAAGTTTTAATGAGTGGCGAAATGTCCGAAGAACTTTATGCGGAATTTTTATACAATCAACACGCAATATACAATTTGTTAGAAGCCTGTGCGATGTCACATGGTTTATTAAATGACTTCCCGCAAATCAGAAGAGCACCTGCCATATTAGCAGACTTTCAAGAATTATGGAAAAAAGAAGATATGCCAGAACTTGCTCCTAGCACAGAAGAATATCTTAAACACATGGCAACAATTAAAGACGATCCTAAAAAGTTAATGGCTCACATATATGTTAGACACATGGGAGATTTGTCAGGTGGACAAATGATTAAGAAAAGAGCACCTGGTAGCGGAACAATGTATGAGTTTGGTAGAGCGGACATAAAAGAAATAAAAGAAAGAATCAGAAGCAAGACAGATGACAGCATGGCAGATGAAGCCAGACTGTGTTTTAAATTTGCCGCTGACTTGTTTAAAGATTTACACAATGCCTAGAAAAAAGAAATTCAAAGACTTTCCTGGTAATCTTATAAAAATAAAAGTTCTAGAAGACGAAATTAAATATTTTAAAAGTTTAATCCAAGAAACAGATACTGGACACATCTATACAACAATAGATGCTTTAGAAACAAGAGTAAAAGCATTGAAAGGCATAGAAACAGACGATCCATTTATATATCACAGAACGGATCCGAATTTAATATGAGCATCATTTGGGACACTCTAATAGACTGTAAAGAACAAATCATAAAAGAATTTGATTCAAGAGGTACAGAAATTCAAGAAGAAGGCATGGCACAATTTAATCAACCAGACAATGGTTGGATCAACAGAGTGTGGCAAACAGAAGATTGTAGACGTTGTCATATAGATGTTGTTGATGCTAGAGAGTCTAAAGGTTTATGGATGATGCACGTGTGTATCTTTCCAAATTTAGATAACAATGGACCTATATATGGATTTGATGTTATTGCTGGCAAAAACAAAATGACTGGAGCCTTTCATGACTTTTCAAAAAGTTCAGGAGGTGAAGAACATCCTTTGATAGATTGGTTCAAAGAAGCAGTAGAAGAATTTGTGCCTAGTAAGAAAAGAGAATTACCGCAATGGGCATTGAACATATTCAGTGGCAGTATGGTTGCCGCCGGAAATGTCAGCAGTGAAGAAGAATCCAAAGCGATTGTAGAAATGGCACTAGCCAATCTTAAAGTGTATTTTGATTCAATTGGTGATTACAAAAACACAGCAAATGAAGAAGAAACCATAAAAGCACAGAATTACTATTGCCATAATCAACAACAAAATCCGCATACTCCAAGGGTAATGAAGTCATTAGGACTTAAAGAAGAAGATGTTGAACTTTTCTGTACAGACGCTTTATTTCCCAAAATCAAAAAATAGGTAATTGACATCAACTTGTATTTGTGTTAATATACAAGTATGTTACAATATCATAATATACAAGATATAAAAATTAAACTTACTGCCATGAAAACAAAGAGCATGGAAGTAGAAAAAGCAGTTGCAGATAAGAAGCCTGAAGAAGAAATAAATTTCTTAATGGATGAATTGAAACAATTGGCTATGGAATTGGCAAAAGGATAATGTTAGTTACAGTCTCGGGGGCAAATAAGAAATTGACTGATTTAACAGAAAGTCTGATTTATTATTGTGCCAAAAAATTAAAAATAAAAGATTCAGTCATCATTGATGTGGAATTTTCCAAAACCTTGTACAAGGAAGATGGAATACTTGGTGAAGTTGATTTTGACGACAGCAACCACAGACCAAAAGAATTTACAATCACAGTGGACAGTACTGGTTCAAAAAGAAAGATCATGGAAACTATCGCTCACGAAATGGTTCATGTGAAACAATATTCCAAAGGAGAATTGATAGATATGTCTCGATCAGGACAAACCAAGTGGCAGAATGTGCCTGTGAACAAGCAAACTAATTATTGGGATCAACCTTGGGAAGTAGAAGCACATGGAAAAGAATTAGGACTGTTCATCAGATGGGCAGAAGATTCTGAACTATCCAGTCAATCTTGGACACAAGAAGAGCTCAAATAAACTCATTAAATACGCAGTTTATAGATATTACAAAATTTAAATAAATACCACTATATTATGAAAAGGTACGAAAATCACAGTGCAGAGGACAGAGCAGATATCAGTCTTTTTGACAATGACATTCATTATCTCAACGGTGAAATCACTGAGGAGAATGTTGCCAAAGCAATCAAATGGATACTGACTGCCAACCTCCAGAAAAAACCTAAACGTAAGTTGACATTGTATGTCAACACTGTGGGTGGAGACCTGTACGAATCATTCGCATTAATAGATGTAATGAAGAACAGTCATCATAATATTTCAACAATAGGTATCGGTGCTGTTATGAGTGCCGGCTTCTTAATATTTGCCAGTGGCAAACAGGGCGAACGTTACATTGGTAAAAACACAGGCATAATGAATCATCAACACTCCGATTCTATGGACTCTAAAATGCACGACATGAAGGCACAGATGAAAGAGAATACCAATTGCGAACAAAGATGTATGCAGATACTACGTGAAGCAACTGGAATGAGTGTGCAGGAAGTCAATGCCAAATTTATAAAAAATCCTTCGGATCAATATTACACAGCAAAACAATTAGTGGATTTAAAAATAGCGGATCATATTTTATAATCTAAAATACAAGTGCTATTTATCAAGATCTGGATTAGTCAGATCATCTAGGGTGATTATATGGGATTTTGGAAATGTTCTTGTACCGTTTTCAGGTTCTTCAATCACACTTTTTGGTTTACGACGTGACTGATTCTTGATCTGTTTATTGGCTTTCTTCTGCTCTCTACGGATAACCCTGTCAGATTTTTTAGCCATTTTAACATCTCCAAATATATTTAATAAGTAGTTGACTTTATACTCAAATAGTGTTATATTTTAGTTAATTTAGAGCAACCGAAGGTAAAAAATAGAAATAGGAGGCATATTGAAGATAGAAGTAAGAAATAATAATGTTGAAAAAGCATTAAGAGTAATGAAGAAGAAAATGAAAAGAGACGGTGTTTTCCAAGAGTTGAAAGATAGGCAATACTACAGAAAGCCTAGTGAAGTAAAAAGAGAAAAAGGAAAACAAAGATTAGTTAATATTAAAAAAGCAGAAAAAATTAGAAGAAATTTTTTATAAAATGACTTGGTTATTCTGGCAAGTACCTGATTTCAGAGTAAAGCAATACATCATCATGATGATATTGGTGCTTTTTTTGTTGCCAGCATTTTTTGGAATAAAATATACCAGCATGGGATATTTGCTTAATTTTCTTTGGGCAGATTTTATCTTATACAGCCTGTACGGAGTTCAAGACAAAATAAAAAATAATAAAAAGGATGATGATGGAAACGATACATTTTGATGATAAGTGTACCATAGAGTGTAGCAACAATGGTAAGAAAGTGCCAGTGGATGTTTTGACATTTAAGGAGAATCAATTCTTAAGTGTGGTGGTAGAGAAAACGGTTAAAATACAAATGCAGTATAACACAGAAAAAAATGTGTATATTGGTAATATGAGTGGTTTGGAGTTTATAACTGAAGGACCAGAAAAATTTGTAAGTAAAACTGGAAGATAGATTATGAAAAAAATTGTAGTAATAGGAGCCGGCAAAATCGGACGTATTGTAAATGCTTTCCTAAAGTTAGAAAAGCATGAAGTATTTTTAGTTGATCAAAACACAGAAATTCAAAACGCAATCCATTTAGATGCTAATGATGACCATGCGTTGTCTGAGTTTATCAAAGACAAAGACATTGTTGTTAGTTGTGCTTCTTATGATGCCAACATTTCAATAGCAGATGCCTGTGCGGCAAATGATGTTGCTTACTTTGACTTAACAGAAGATGTAGCAGTATCAGATCATATTAAAGGTTTAAAAACAGAAGCATTCATGATGCCACAATGTGGATTGGCTCCAGGAGCAGTAAACATTATCGCGGCAGATTTAATCAAACAATTCAGCAGTGTAGACAAAGTGAAAATGAGAGTAGGTGCGTTGCCTATGTACACAGCAAACAGTATGGCTTATTATTTGACATGGTCAACTTCAGGTTTAATCAATGAATATATTAATGACGTTGATGTGATTTCTAATGGTAAAGCAATTAAAGTACAACCATTG
>Ga0181591_10002843_pt1 | contig 14946 bp, 7 predicted proteins | sample 071ome_33_FD_133757 | JGI IMG/M metagenome (GOLD analysis project Ga0181591, IMG submission 133757) | Coastal salt marsh microbial communities from the Groves Creek Marsh, Skidaway Island, Georgia - 071412AT metaG (megahit assembly) | ecosystem: Environmental > Aquatic > Marine > Intertidal zone...
CGTCGAGCGCAAGCTTAATCTCTTCGGTCAGGGCGCATTTGGTAACGAAATAATCCGAGGTTTTCACCCAGGGGCGTACGTGAAAATCGACGCTTGATCCTCCGAGTTCTCCGACAGCGATGAAGGGCTCGGGATCGTCGAGGACAAGCTCATTGGCATTTACGGCCTTCTCCAATGTATCCTTTGCCAACTTGATGTCATCGTCGTAGCCAATGCCAATGACGAGATCGATTCGCCGGGTATCGCGAGCCGTCACGTTGGTGATCGTTCCGTTGAAAATGTCGCCGTTCGGGATGATGAGCTCCTGGTTGTCTGGAGAACGCATTTTGGTGCTGAAGATTCGAATTTCCTCGACCACGCCTTCTTCTCCTCCTGCCTTTACCAGGTCACCCGCCTTGAAAGGTCGAAAAATGAGCAACATGACACCGGAAGCAAAATTCTGTAGAGAGTCTTTCAAAGCAAGCCCCACAGCCAAGCCCGCAGCACCAAGAACGGCAATAAAAGATGTGGTATCGATTCCCAACTGGTCGATTGCAGCGATAAGGACAATTAAGATGAGAACCCACTTTAGGATACTCTTCAGGAAGTTGACGAGCATCTCATCCATCTTCGACTTCCCAAGTGCTCTACCGATAAGATTGACGAGCCATTTCGCGACGATCGATCCGACGATAAAAATCAGAACTGCTGCAATCAAGTTCGTGCTCCACGGGATGATGTAATCCACAAAACCTTTTTCGAGATCGATTTTGGAAAGGTCGAAGTTTTTCAGGTCCATAAGCACTGAAGCTGCCGCCTTTTTTCCGTTGGGCAAGTCGCAACTAGGTCAATTCAGGCTTAGGCGGGAAGAAATAAGGTCTTTCGGCTAGGTTGCATTCGATTCTTGATCTGGAAAGATACAAAGCGTCATTACCCATGGGGGATAGAATGGCTGAAATGGCCAAAAATATGTCCGACCAATGGTAGACGGAGCAAGGCATTCCTGGAACAATGGATAAATTCGTGGATGGAGTTTCGTATTTCCATCTGGACTTCAATTCAGACATGAAAAAATTTCGAATTTCTTTTCTCCAAGAATACTGTCACCCGGACTGGATTTTCTCACCGCGAACAACTCGATTTCTGCAGACGCTGATAACGGGTGGAAAACCAAATCCCTGCTTTCCGATTTCTACACCGAGCAGGTTCTGCCGGGGGATTCCATTCGATTCGAAAACGTTAACATCAGTCCAAGTGAACCGATTCGGATTGATGTCCATACTACCGGTATTAATGGAAATGCCTTGCCACATTACATGGTCGGGATTGATCGGTTTGAAGTAAAAAAGTGGCCGATAAATCGGTCTCGCGAATGATGATGAAAACACTGTTTTTAATCTTATGTATGCTGTCTGTGGCCCCCTTCGGTCTACTGGGCAACGACGCGAAACGTGTCGTCTTTATTTCCGGCAAGCCGAGTCACGGTCCGATGGATCACGAGCACCGAGCAGGGAATATGTTGCTGGCGAAACGGCTGAATGCCGCCAAGGTCGGCGTTGAGGCGATCGTTCTCCCGGATGTCGGCTATCCGAAAGATCCAAGCGTGCTAGGAGGTGCGGCGACGATCGTCATTTTCTGCACTGGCCACGAGAATCACCTGCTAAATCCGAATCTGGAAGCGTTTGACGCCTTGATGAAAAATGGAACCGGCGTCGTCATGATTCACTGGGCGACCGAGGCCCAGATCGGTATGCCGGCGAAGAAATTTCTCGAGTGGATGGGAGGATTTTGCGACCTGAATTGGTCAGTCAACCCGCACTGGAAGCCGAATTTCAAAAGTTTCCCGGATCACCCGATCTCCAATGGAGTTAAGCCGTTCAGCATCCACGACGAGTGGTATTATCACATGCGCTTCGTCGGAGACCTGGAAGGCGTCACGCCGATTCTTTCTGACCTCCCTCCACCAGAGACCCTGAAGCGACGAGACGGTGCGCGGAGTGGAAATCCTCATGTTCGAAAGGCGGTCAAAAATGGTGAAAGCCAGCACGTTGCATGGGCATATCAACGGCCAGATGGAAAGGGACGAGGCTTTGGCTTCACCGGCGCCCACAACCACGAGAGCTGGCAGAATGACATGTTCCGCAAGGTCGTGTTGAATGCGATTCTCTGGACTGCGCATGTTGAAGTGCCGGAGAATGGTGTTGCCTCGGAAACTCCATCAGAAGAGGAATTGAAACAAAACCTCGACGATAAGAAGGCAAAGAAAAAGCCGCAGGCGGTGGCACCAAGGGCCCTGCCAGAGGCTTCGCCAAAACCACCTGCGAAATATGCTGCATTCGACGCACGCCTCGTTGATAGGGAGGCATCTGCGCAGTTTTTTCAAAAGCAGCGTGAGTTGCAGGTTGTGAAACTCGATTCGGGGAAAATGCTCGACCATTTAGTGCAGGTGCTAGACGAAGGATCCGATTCATCTGCAAATATCGGATTGCTCCGAGGAATGGTGCGTGGTTTGGAGGGGCGACGGTCGATTGCGCCGCCGGCGCAATGGGCTCCGGTTAGCGCCGATCTCCGAGAATCTTCGAATGGGGAAATCCGGGGTTTGATTCAGCAACTTGACCAAGTTTTTGGTAACGAAGCCGCGGCTGAGCGAGCGATCAATCAGCTTAGAAATGAAAAGCTCCCGTCAAATGAGCGCCAGGCATTGTTAGCGAGCCTCGTATCGCAGCAGAATCCCCGGCTGAGTGAGGTTTTGCCAGATCTGCTCGATGATTCTGCGATTCGGATCAGCGTGATTCGTGCCTTTGGTTCGATCGGAAACCAGCAAGCGCCTGCTTTACTGTTATCGAATTACTCAAGCTGGAGTGAAACGGAAAGGCGTGCGGTGGTCGAAACTCTCGCTACTCGCAAAAACTATGCCGAAGCACTATTGCGTGCATTGATACAAGGGCGCTTGCAGAAGAATGATATACCAGCGCACGTGGCTCGTCCGATGGCGAATATGCTAGGCAGCGCCTTTACCGAAGTATTCGGAGATCTTGATGAGCTTTCCAAAGATAAGGCCGAGCTGATGACCCAGTACACCAAATTGCTGAGTGCTGACAGGCTTGCGAAAGCCGATGCATCACGCGGACGCCTCGTCTTTGCCGCGTCCTGCGCCGCGTGCCACAAGCTTTACGGTGAAGGAGGAATCCTCGGTCCGGATCTGACTGGCTCTAATCGAGCTGATTTGAGCTACATTCTGCTGAACATGATTGAACCCAGTGCTGATATTCCAGAGGCGTATCAAATGGTTACTCTGCACACGAAGAGTGGGCAGGTAATAGGAGGCACTGTATCGCAGGAAGACGACCAGCGCGTTGTCCTAAATATGGTCGGGCAGACCACCACCGTTTTGAAAAGTGATATCGAGAAACGCGAAGTTTCGCCCATGTCGATGATGCCTGAAGGGCTTTTACCAACCTTGCAGGATCAGCAAGTTGTCGATCTCGTGAAATACCTGAAAACAACCGAACAAGTTGACCTTCCCAAATGAGATTCCAACTACTTTTCGTGATTGGCCTTTTCTTGGCTGGGCAAAATTCGTTCGCCCAATTCAAGCAGCATCGGACAAGTGATGCTCCCTTCCTCAAACCGAATGAGGCGGTAGCGAAAATGGAAATCTCCGACGATTTCCAGATCGACATCTTCGCAGCCGAACCTGACATTGGTGAACCCATTGCTTTTACCTTTGATGATCGCGGCCGTATCTGGGTGGTAGAAAATTACAACTATGTAGACCGCCGTAGTCACAAAGACGAGAAGCCACTCACCCGAATTCAGATATTTGAAGACACGGACAGCGACGGTGTGTTTGACACGAAAAAGTTGTTCACTGACAAGCTGACTTTCAGTTCGGGAATTGCGACAGGCTTCGGGGGAGTCTTTGTCGGAACGCCTCCTAACCTAATTTTCATCCCCGATGAAGATGGAGACGATCAGCCCGACGGTGATCCCCAAATTCTATTGGATGGATGGGGTATTCACGACCGACACGAGACGTTGAACAGTTTTATCTGGGGGCCCGATGGCTGGCTCTATGGATGCCACGGTGTCTTCACCTCTTCCATGGTCGGAAAGCCGGGCGTGGCAGATGAAGACCGTCTTTTCATCGACGGCGGAATCTGGCGGTATCATCCGACGAAGAAGCAATTCGAAGTGTATGCCAGGGGGCTGTCGAATCCGTGGGGCTTTGATTTCAATGACGTCGGCCAGGGCTTTGCTACCTGCTGCGTCATTCCCCACCTCTTTCACATCGTGCAGGGCGGTTACTACCACAAGCAGAGCAAGGCTCACCTGAATCCGTACGTGTATGACTACATCACGACGATTCGGGATCACACCCATCTCTCGGCCCACGGTGGAGCTCGATTTTACCTCGCCGATACCTTTCCGCCGGATTTTCGCGATCAGCTTTTCATGTGTAACATCCACCAGCATCAGGTGCTGACCGATGTAATGAAGCGCAACGGTTCCAGCTACATCGGAAGTCATGGTGAGGATTTTTTGACCACGAACGATTTGGCCTGGGTCGGATTCAGTGTCGAGATCGGTCCAGATGGCGGCGTATATATTCTGGACTGGCACGATACGGACATTTGCGGGAATAAGATCAACTTTCCAGACAGTGGTCGAATTTACCGGCTCATGCCGAAAGGCGCGAAGCCGATTGAGCGTCCCAATATTGGCTCTCTATCAGATGCAGAACTTGTCGCGATGCAGGATCATGTGAATGACTGGTATGTACGTGCAGCCCGCCTCAATCTGCAAATGCGTGCGGCGAATGGAAAACTCGATTCGGGAGTTTCTGCCGGCCTCCACAAGATGCTGAAAGAATCGGGGACACCTCCGAAACGGCTTCGCGCTTTCTGGGCTTTGCACGTCACCGGGAGTCTCGACGAATCGCAACTTCTCGAGTTTCTCTCTCATGACGACGAATACGTCCGGGCATTCGCGATACAGTTTTTGTGTGAAGATCAGGATGCTTCGAGTGCCGCGCTCTCGAAATTTGCGGAGCTGGCAAAAGAGGATTCCTCAGCTGTTGTTCGCCTTTACCTCGCTGCGGCTTTGCAGCGAATCAGGCACGAAGAACGCTGGCCCATTCTTGCAAATCTTTCTCAGCATGACGAAGATGCTGAGGATAATAATATTCCTCGCATGCTCTGGTTTGGATTGGAACCGATGGTTCCGCTGCATCCAGAGAAGTCAATCGGACTTGCGGTGAACAGCAAACTCAGGAACCTGCAGGAACATGTTTCACGACGCCTCGTCAGTGGTGACCTGCCTCCCGTTTCCCATCGCAACCATCAGAAGGCGGGCCCGGCTCCCGAAACCGCGCAGAAAATCCTGCAACGCGTCGCGCCTGGCTTCCTTGTCCGTGATGTGGGAGAAGGGGGCGTCAAGCTTGAACCCGAGTTTCGCAATGAATTCGCGGTCCAGACGCATCCGCTCAGTCGCACGATGCCCTGTGTGCTAAGCCGTCACTTCGATGTGCCCGAGGGGAAAACTACCACGCTGAAGATCAGGGCGAGCTATCACCCGCACGGGAACTGGCAGCTGCGGGTTCTTGCGAACAAGAAGGTGATCCACGATCAGATCGTGAGCTATGAAACGGTGAAGAAGGAATGGTTGGAGCTTGAAATTGACCTCACCAGATTCGCCGGAAAACATGTTGACCTCGAACTGGAGAACCGGGCTAATGACTGGGCCTGGGAGTTTGGATTCTGGGGCAATGTGGATGTCGTCACGAGGCCATGATCGTCCGCATTTTCTTCCCGCTCGCAATCCTCTCCGTCAGCGCGTTCTCGCAGGAACGGCCCAATATCCTCTTCTGCATTTCCGACGACCAGAGCTACGCCCACACCAGGGCGAACGGGGATCCCGTCGTGAAGACCCCCGGATTCGACCGGATTGCTCGCGAAGGGCTGCGTTTTGTTCATGCCTTCTGCGATGCGCCGACCTGTGGACCTTCGCGCAGCGCCATCCTGACGGGCCAATCCATCTGGCGGCTCGAAGAAGCGGGAAACATCCACAGCACCTTGCCGGCAAAGTTCGCCACCTACACGGAGATGCTGAAGGAGGCGGGTTACTACGTGGGATATACGGGCAAAGGCTGGAGTCCGGGGCGCCTTGAGCCGGGCGGGCGCAACGAGAATCCTGCCGGAATCGAATATCAGTCCAGGAAGGTGAAGCCGCCGTTCAAGGCGATGCGCAACACGGACTACGCGGGCAATTTTGCCGACTTTCTCGAGGATACGCCAGAGGGCAGTCCCTTCTGTTTCTGGCTTGGGACGTCCGAACCGCACCGCGGCTATGAACTTGGTGCCGGAAAGCGAACTGGAAAGGATCCGGACAAAGTCATCGTCCCACCAATCTTCCCTGACAACGACATCGTGCGCAGTGACATTCTCGACTACCTCGTCGAGGTCGAGCACTTCGATTCCATGGTCGAGCAAGCCATCGCGACGCTTGAAGAATCCGGGCAACTCGACAACACCATCGTGGTCGTGACAAGCGATCACGGCATGCCCTTTCCGCGGGCGAAAGCCAGCCTCTACGATGCCGGCTCGCGGGTTCCCCTGGCAATTCGTTGGCCAGGCGGAGTTACCAACCCAGGTAGGGCAGTCCATGCGTTCGTCAACCTCAGCGACCTCGCTCCGACATTTCTCGAGGCTGCGGGTCTTGAGCCGCCGGGAATTATGACTGCGCAGAGTTTACTCGCCGTCTTCCGCAATGACAAACCGAAGAACCGCGAAGCTGCGTATATCGCTATGGAACGACATGACGGTTGTCGCAAAGGCGGCAAAGGTTATCCTTGCCGGGCGATTCGGACCGCTGATTATCTCTACATCCACAATTTCGAACCGAGCCGCTGGCCATCCGGATCGCCGGATGCTTCGGTTTGCGCTCGTTCGATTCCCTATGGCGAAATCGACTCGGCGCCGACGAAGACCTTTTTGATGGAGCATCGCAACGAGCACGGCGTGGCTCGTTTGGCGGAGCTGGCTTTCGGGATGCGGCCGGCCGAAGAACTCTATGATTTGAAGAGCGATCCCGACCAGATGGTGAACCTGGCAGGCACGGTTGGAATGGCCGAAACGCAGGCGGCGTTGCGGGAGCAATTGTTCGATCATCTCGAAGCCACCGAGGACCCCCGGGTGGTCGGCGGCAAGGTGGACTGGGATTTCTATCCCTACTACGGCAAGATCAGCACCGGTGGATGGACCGTCGATTCGAAACCCGATCCCGCGAAATCCCAATGATGAAACAAGCACTCCTTTTCATCTTCACCCTCCTTGTCGGCGGGTTCGCCGAAGCAAAACCGCCCAACGTCGTTTTCTTCCTCGTTGATGACCTGGGGCAGCGCGATATCGGGTGTTATGGCAGTCAGTTTCATGAGACCCCGTCCATCGATCAGTTGGCGAAGGATGGCATGCTTTTCACGAATGCCTATGCCACCTGTCATGTTTGCTCGCCAAGCCGGGCCAGCATTTTGACGGGGAAATACCCGGCCCGGACCAATTTGACGGAATGGCTCGGGGGACGACCCGAACGGGATTACGAGCCTCTGCATCACGGGGAAAAGCTGACCGCCTTGCCGGACGAAGAGGTCACCCTCGCCGAAAAGCTAAAGAGTCACGGCTACGCCACTGCGAACTATGGTAAGGCCCATTTGCGACAGGATCCGACGAAATATGGCTTTGATGAGGAGATCACGGGGTGGGTGCGATCCTATCACTATCCCTTTGGCGGAGATTACAATAAGAAGCTCCCGGCGAAAGAAGGCGACTACTACACTGACAAGCTGACTGATGCGGCCTTGGATTTCATTGAGCGGAATCAGGACAAACCTTTCTTTGTGCACCTCGAGCACTTTGCAGTGCACGACCCGATCCAGGGGCGTCCTGACCTAGTGGAGAAGTATCGCCGGAAGCTCAAGGAAATGCCGGAACAGGAAGGGCCGGACTTCATTCTCGAACCCAATCCGGATGGTCCGCCGCTCACAGATGAAGAACTCGACGCGCTGGCCGAGAACGACGAGCTGCAGAAGCATCAGGATGCACGCGTCTGGTGGGTGAAGCAGAAACAGGACAACGTCGAGTTTGCCGGTATGCTGGAGGCGACGGATGAAAGCCTGGCGCGCATTCGTGCGAAGCTGAAGGAACTCGGGCTGGATGATAATACCATCATTGTGTTCACGGGGGACAACGGCGGCATGTCGGCTTCAAATCAGTATCGCGGTATCAATCATTCTCGCGAGATTCTCGATTCCCGTTTTGCTTCCTCCAATCTTCCGTTGCGTGGTGCAAAAGGATGGAACTACGAGGGCGGCATACGCGTGCCGCTGATTGTCTATTGGCCCGGTCGCACCGAACCGAATTCGACGTCTGAGGCAGTCGTCACGGGAACCGATTTTTACCCGACGCTGCTCGAAATGATGAATCTTCCGACGGTGCCGGACCAGCACGTCGACGGCAAGAGTTTTGTTCGGGCACTGATTGGCGAACCCTACGAGCGGGGACCGGTCTACTGGCACTTTCCTCACTACAGCAATCACGGCTACCAAAGCCCCGGCGGAGCGATTCGCTGGGGCAATTTCAAACTGCTGGAGTACTACGAGAATGGCACGGTGCAGCTATTCGACCTCGCCAATGACATCGGGGAGCGTAACGACCTCGCATACGATAGGCCCGATTTGGTTACGAAGCTCCAGAAGCAATTCGAGGACTGGCGCAACGAAGTCGATGCCAAAATGCCCTATCCCAAGACGGCCACGTCGAAGCCGGCACCCGGCGCGCGCTTGGCTGCGCCTCAGGCAACAGCAAAGGCTCAGGGAAGTGGTGCGGTCATCGTCAGCGAGGACCTGCTGAAGTCCGTCGAATTGTTTGCGCCAGGCTGGCAAGTAAAGGACTGGGGTGGGCCCGCGATGAAACCCGGGTTGCGGGAAGCCTGGAGCGGTCGCCGGGGAGTGCTGCTGACACATCCCAAAAACAAAAAAGGGCCGTGCGTGCTGTTTAACGCAGTGTCTGTGCCGAAAGGAAAAACGACAAGGCTGACCGTAGAGGTGAACAATCACCCGAAAGGCGACTGGCTGCTGGCCATTCGCATTGACGGCGAAGAGGTGTTGAAGAAGATCGTCGAGGGCTATACCTGGCAACCGGTCGAGGTGAACCTCACGCCCTACGCGGGCAAGGCCATTCAGATCGAGATGGAAAACCGTCTCCATGGAGAATGGAAATTCGAAGCCGGCTACTGGAGCGAGCTGAAGATCGTTTCCGAAAAGAGTGGCCACTAGATTGCAGGCCTGAAAATTACCCACTAGGCTGACTCGCCCGAGCCCGAGAAAGAAATCCCATGAATCGAACATTATCCCTCGGTCGTAATTGTGCACTCAGCTTCCTACTTGGCTTTGTCGCTTTGCAGGTTCTGGCTGAAGAGGCAGAACGACCAAACATCATTCTCATCTTCGTCGACGACCTCGGCTACGGAGATCTCGGCTGCTATGGTAACGAGGTAATCAAAACGCCAAATCTCGATCGGATGGCGAAGGAGGGCCAACGCTGGACGAGCTTTTACGCATCGGGATCGACCTGTGTTCCGAGCCGGACAGGTTTGATGAGCGGACGCCATCCGGGCTTGCTGAAAAATGAGCCACTCAAGAACGACCGCGGCGCGCTCATGCCCGCGATGTTGAAGCAAGCCGGGTATTCTACGGCCATGTTCGGGAAATGGCACCTGGCTGGGTATCCCGATGAGTTTTCCAATGCCACGATGCACCCGCTGAACTGCGGTTTCGATAGTCACCTTGGCACTCCCGGAAGTAATGACGCACCGGGACCTCCCGTGCAGACTCTTAAGGCCTTTGATAACGCCACGTCGGAAACCTGGAAAATTCCACTCTATCAAGGGCGTGAGCTGCTGGAACATCCTGCTGATCAATCCCTTTTCACGAAACGCTATACCGAGCATGCTGTCGATTTTATCAAGTCGGCTTCGGAGAAGGAGAGTCCGTTTTTTCTTTACCTGGCTCACAACATGCCTCATGTGCCAATCTTTCCTTCTGAGAAATTTAATGGCGTAAGCAAGGGCGGCATCTATGGGGATGTCGTCGAGGAAATCGACTGGTCAGTGGGAGAGGTGATGCATGCGGTCGCGCAAGCAGGAATCGATGAAGAGACCTTGATCGTATTTACGAGTGATAACGGTCCCTGGACCGTCTTTGGTCCTCGCCACGCTGGGACTGCGAAGCCGCTGCGAGGAGAGAAGTCGACATCGTGGGAAGGTGGCTTCCGCGTTCCGGGAATCTTTCGCTGGCCTGGTATGATTAAACCTGCCGAGGTAGATGGAATAGCGGCGAACCTCGATCTCTATGCGACTTTCGCCCAGCTCGGTGGTGTAGCAGAAATGCCAGCAGACAAACCTGGCTGGATGTCCCTCGATCTGACGCCGACCCTGCTGGAAGGAAAGCCGAGTCCCCGGAAACAGTGGCTATTTGGGCGTGATGTGTTTCGATCAGGTCAATACAAGATTCACCTTTCGACGCGTTATCCAACCAATCCCGAGACGCGGAAGAAAAGTCCCACGATCAAACACGAGACTCCGCTCTTGTTCGATCTTCTTGAGGACCTGGGAGAATTAAACAATGTCGCCGCGGCACATCCTGAAATCGTGAAGCGCCTGCTCAAGGAGATGAATGCGGTCAAGAACATGAGCCAGAACTAACAGCGGAGCCAAACAGAGAGAGGTTGAACAGCCTGGGTTGAACAGCTCAGGCTGGCTCTTTTTACTAACCTATTTCATCTACCAAGTTTTTCCAAAAACAATGATCAAGTATCTATCGTTCATTGTTCTCTTTTCCGTAAGGAGGCAAAGGAAATCGTCGAAATTCGCGATGCCGAGAATCAAACGGTTCACGTTCACGTAGCTGACATTGCCATCCGGACTCCAGTCATCTCCATCATGCCACCGATGAATGTGATTCTGAAAAAGCGAGAGATTCGTGATCTGGTGGCGTACCTGACGGCGCTGAAGTGAGGTGGAACAGGGTAAGAAGCCTGACCCAACAGGATCTGATTAATCGCAGAACGGACTTCCAAGTCCGTTCTAAAATCTTCTCCGCCTACGCGACGATACCCTTCACCACGTTTCCGTGCACATCGGTCAGTCGGAAATCGCGACCGGCGTATCGGTAGGTGAGTTGCTCGTGATTCAGGCCTAAGAGGTGCAAAATTGTGGCGTGCCAGTCGTGGATGTGGACTTTGTTTTCGACGGCCTGGTAGCCGTGCTCGTCGGTGGAGCCATAGCGAAGGCCTCCTTTGACGCCACCTCCGGCCATCCAGAGGCTGTAGCCTTTGTTGTTGTGGTCGCGCCCATTGGTGCTCTGTCCGTGGGGAGTCCGGCCGAATTCTCCAGCCCAGATGACCAGCGTATCCTTGAGCATGTCGCGCTGCTTGAGATCAGCGAGGAGGCCGGCGATTGGCTTGTCGATTTCTCCGCAGTTCTGTCGCAGGCCATTCACCAGATTTCGGTGATGATCCCAGTTGCCGTGATTGATCTGGATGAAACGAACTCCGGCTTCGGCAAGCCGTCGAGCGGAGAGGCATTGACGGGCGAAGTAGTTGTTGCCTTGGTCGAGGCCATAGAGCTTGCGAATGGATTTCGGTTCCTCGGCAATGTCGAGAACGTCGGGCAATTCATCCTGCATTCGAAATGCGAGTTCGTATGACTCGATGATACCTTCGACTTCCGGGTTGTGTTTGTCGTGCTTGAGCTTCTCCATGTTCAGCGACTTCACGTAGTCGAGCTGAACTCGCTGAAGATCGCGATCTAGTCTCGGATTCGAAAGATTGCTGACGGCGGCTTGCTTATCCTGCGAGACGAAGCGATTTCTCGCCTGGCGTCCGATTGGAGTTCCCTGGTAGATTGCGGGGAGAAACGCGCTGCCGTAATTCTGTGCTCCGTTCGGCGGAGCGAGTGTGATAAAGCCGGGAAGGCTGTCATTTTCGGTTCCGAGACCGTATAGAGTCCAGGCGCCTAGGGAAGGCCGAACGAACTGGAAGTTACCGGTATGCATCTGCGTCGTCGCCTGCGGGTGATTAGGCAGGTCGGTGTGCATGCTGTTGATGAGGCAAAGGTCGTCGGCATGTCCTGCGACATGAGGAAACAACTCCGAGATGGGGATTCCGCTGTCACCGTGCTGGGAAAATTCAAACGGCGAACCGAGGAGCTTGGCGATGCCTCGGGCGTCCTTACCGTGATCTTTTGTCAGCTGTGGTTTGTAGTCGAATGTGTCGACATGCGAGGGGGCACCCTGCATCGCAAGAAAGATGACGCGTTTAGCTTTTGCAGGAAAATGAGAGGCCTTCGGAGCAAGCGGGTTGGTTGCTGCCGCGCCAACCCTTTGGGCAGCGAGAGCACTGAGTGCAGAAAAGGCGAGGTATCCAAAGCCGGATCCGGTGGACTGAAGGAAGGAACGTCGGGTTGTCATAAGGATAGATTGTGGTTTGCGATCAGTTAAGGTAGCGAAACTCAGCGCTTGAAATCAGCGATTGGCAGAAGGAAGTCAGGGCAAGGATGCGTGCACGCTCTTGTTCGATTCCTGACTCCTCTGCGGTGGCGAGAAAGCGATCGATGAAAGCCTTGGTCTTTCGCCCTTCTTCTGCCGTTGGCGGTCGGGAATAGCAGCGTTGGAAAGCCTCCATGACGAGAGCGCCACCGCGAAGGTTCAACTCTCCTGCGAGTTCTCTCGCCATTGCTTCGGCATTTTGAATGACGAAGTCCGAGTTCATCATGTAAAGAGCCTGGGAGGGAACTGTCGTGATTTCGCGTTTTCCGGAAAGGAGACTGGGATCGGCAAAATCGAAAAGCGCGAGCGATTCAGGAACGAGTCCGCGAACGATCGGGAGGTAAACTGAGCGAACATCGGTGGGAGCGTTGAGCTGTGACTCCTGAATATTTCGTCCTACGAACCCGTCACCGGCTTGGGAAACGAGGGAGCCATTGGGGCGCTCCGGGTCAAGTTCTCCGCTGACTGCGAGAGTGGCATCGCGAATCGCTTCGGCATCGAGTCGGCGTTTGTTGAAACGCCAGAGATGCATGTTCTCGGGATCTTTTTCGAAGGCAACTTTGTTGTGCTCGGAACTCATTCGGTAGGTGCCGCTGGTAGCAATTTCTCGAACGAGGTCTTTCACGGACCAGTCGAGTTCGTGAAAGCGAACCGCGAGGTAGTCGAGCAATTCGGGATGAGTAGGAGCTTCTCCAGTTGTGCCAAAATTGTCGACGGAGCGAACGATTCCTTCGCCGAACATCCAGGTCCAGACGCGATTGACAAAAACTCGAGCTGTGAGGGGGTTCTCGGGTGAGGTGATCCAGTGCGCCATCTGAAGTCGACCGCTCTCGTTGGTGGAAATTGGTTCCTCATCGTTCGTCTTGACTACCTCGAGAAATCCTCGTTGTGCGCGTGCTTTGGTTGGGTTGTCCTCTTCTCCTCGGATCAGGATCTGAGCGTCGAAAGGTTCGGGTCGATCTTTCATTCCCATGGCCACGGGAATCGCATTTCCGGAATCCCCATAGCTGTCGAGGATTCGGCGATTGATGCCGACACGATTGCGGAGGCCAAGGGTCTGTTGGCGAATCTGAGTGGCTCGCTCGTTATCTCCTTCACGCCGGGCAGTTCGGGCCTCTTCGTTCAGTTCATCGAGGCGCTCCTGCAACATGTCCATCTGCATTTCGAGATCGATCAATTCACCAACGGACTTGCTGGCGGAGCCACCGGCGAGTGAGGCGGGAAGATTGATGAGTTCGGTGGCCTTGCGATTCTGCAGGGCTTCTGCGGTTCCGAAGAGAGTATCACTGCTCAGGAAAATTCCCGCTAGGGAGTAGTAGTCTGACATCGGGATGGGATCGAACTTGTGGTCGTGGCACCGAGCGCAGGCGGCAGTGGTTCCGAGAAAAGCCTGGGTCGTGGTATCGATTTGTTCGTCGACGAGATCAAAGCGAAACTGGCGAGCGTTCTGCTCGTTCAGCCCTTTAGTACCAAGAGCAAGAAAGCCCGTTGCAATGATATTCTCGGCAGCATCTTCCTCGCTTTCCGCATCGAGAAGATCTCCGGCGAGCTGCTCTGTAATAAATTGATCGAAGGGCTTGTCTTCGTTGAAGGAATCAATCACATAGTCGCGATATCGCCATGCATGGGGGAAGGTCGCATTGGTTTCTTTTCCACTGGATTCCCCGTAGCGCGCAACGTCGAGCCAGCGACGGCCAAAGCGTTCGCCGAATTGCTCGGTTTCAAGCAGTTGGTCTACCACGGCTGCGACGGCTGCGTCTGGATTACTTTCATAGCTGCTGATAAAACGGGTCACCTCTTCGGTAGTGGGAGGCAGTCCGACGAGGTCGAAATGAAGGCGGCGAAGAATGGTGCGCGCATCCGCTTCACCGGGCGCGTCGAATCCCGCCTTTTCCTGTCCGGCACGGACAAAGGCATCGATCGGGTCCCGAACCCATTCATTTTCCGCAAACTCCGTGGGTGTGGTGGGCTTGGCAGGGACTTGGTAGGCCCAATGCTTCCGACCTTCCTCGATGTCGATTGTGCTGGTGTACTCCTCCGGTGCACCACTGGACTTCCTGCGTTCACGTGGATCAGGTGCACCCATCTCGATCCACTTCTCGAAATCTGCTATGATCTCAGCATCAAGTTTATATTTCGGGGGCATTTCGAGACTGCTGTCGTTGTAGCGGATCGCGGTAATAAGCAGGCTCTGGTCGAGATCAAAGGGGACGACTGCGGGACCGGAGTCGCCGCCGGACTGTGAAGATACTCTCGTGTCGAGGAGGAGACCGCCTTTTACTTTGTCACCTTCTTTCGCGTGGCACTTGTAGCAGTGCTTGATGAGCGCGGGGCGAATCTTTGACTCAAAGAACTCCGTTTGTTCC
>Ga0181591_10002844_pt1 | contig 14945 bp, 15 predicted proteins | sample 071ome_33_FD_133757 | JGI IMG/M metagenome (GOLD analysis project Ga0181591, IMG submission 133757) | Coastal salt marsh microbial communities from the Groves Creek Marsh, Skidaway Island, Georgia - 071412AT metaG (megahit assembly) | ecosystem: Environmental > Aquatic > Marine > Intertidal...
CTATCGCATCATCCCAGAAGAACCCACCCGGCTCGGGAGTGCCAGTAGCAGCCATCAGGCTGGCATCGAATCCGTCAAGGTCGAAGGTCAGGTAAACATGCCTGCCCTGCAAAGGGCGGACTATTTCCTTTGGATCCCAGCCTTTCCTGTCCCGTGCCCAGTGAATGGTGATTCGCTCGCTATTGGCTTCAAGGAAAGGAATCTCTTCTGCAGAAATATTCCTGATACCTACCGAAATCAGCTTGGAGATCGGCAAGTCCATGCAACGACGAAGTGCCGCCGCGTGGGAGAAGTGCTCACCATTGTAGCCATCTCGCAGATCGGCGTGAGCATCGAAATGCAAGATCGCCAGGTCGGGATAGCGCGACACATAGGGCCTTATGGCACCCGCACTCAGGGAATGCTCCCCGCCCAGAACTAGCGGAAAACGATCGTCTTTTAGCAGAGACTCAATTGTTTCTTCCAATTGTGCCAGGGCAGCGGGGATATCCGTGGCAATCGGTTCAGACTCGAGAGTGGCCACGCCATAGTCGTGGACCACCTCGCGCCAGAACTCGTCATCGAAAAGCTCCACCTGATGCGACGCCTCAATAATCGCCTCGGGCCCCATGCTAGTCCCGCTGCCGTAGGTCACTGAGGCCTCAAGGCCAAAGGGGACAATAACAGCCCGGGCCTTTTCTGACGCGGCCGCATCCTCATGGTCGAGGCCCAGAAATCCCTGAAGTGGTTGCAGGTATTGCATCGGCAAACGTTTCGCTAGTCAAACAGCGTGCTGAAATTGCGCCGGCTGCGTGACTTCCAGTTACCCTGATGCCAGGCGTCGCTGGCCAGCAGAGGCAATACACTGGTAGCTTCCGCAAACACCATCTGTTCCCGGGCGATATCCACCTTGCCCCAGGAGCAGGCTTCCTTGAGGGTGGAGCTTGAGCAGGCACCGTCGCGGGAGTCGGCGACGGTAATTTGCACCGCGTATTTGTGCATGTCCACCTCGTGACCAAGAATCTCCGCACAGACGACAGTGTCCTGAACAAAATTCTTGGGCACGCCGCCGCCAATCATCAGCAGGCCCGTAGTGCCGGCCTTGATCTTGATATCAGTGAGCTCACGAAAATCACGAATGGAATCGAGAGTCATATGCCGGCCTGGTGAGTTCACCTGGTGATGCACGAGGCCGAACCCGGCACTGGAATCGGTGAATGCCGGACAAAAAATCGGCACCTGAAGGCGGTAAGCAGTTTCTATCAACGAGTTATGCTTGCGGGCATTTTCCGTACACCAGCGACCCATCTCCCGAATGAATTCCCGGGACGAAAAGGGTCGGGGCTCCAGAGACGCAGCGATCTCGGCAATAGTATGATCGCAGGCCTGCAATTGTTCCTCGTCGATCAGGGTATCGTAGATACGGTCGATATAGAGCTCTCGCAATTCTCTGTCGTCGAGGAAAGAATTACCCTGGTAGTGTTTGAATCCGAGTGCCTCAAAAAAATCCATATCTACTACCGTGGCACCGGTAGCAACGATTGCGTCCACCATATTGTATTCAATGAGGTCTGCATATAATTGCATGCAACCGCCTGCAGACGTGGAGCCGGCGATCGTCAGAATGACGCTGCAATCCTCATCGGCCAGCATTTCATTGAAAATCTCGGTAGCCCTTGCCAGATCACGGGAAGTAAAAGACATCTTGTCCATCGCCGCAATGATCGGTCTGGCGTCGAAAGAGGTAATATCGATATGCTCGACCACATCGGCGAGTAACTCCGACTTTCGGTCGGCCTGATGCTGTTTCTGTGCTTGAGTCATTTTACATCTCCCGGCAACTGACCAGCTTCAATGGCAGTATTTCCAAAAATTGTCGCAGTGACACCATTCACTGCTTCTCTCGAACTGCTGAAAAGCGTCATTATAGGCGCGTCACTGACAGTTACCAGCGCGTATTCACCGAAACCATTGAACGCAGTGCGCAATTGCATGCTGTAAGCACCCAGCCCGCCAATTTCGATGTAATCCTCTTGGTTGACGTCGTCTGGCAACAGGAACGGTCCCGGCATGAAGTCCATACTGTCACAGGTTGGACCGTAGAAGCTGAATTCAACCAACTGATTGCTCCCGCTGTAATTGGTGCTCTGCAATCGTTCTGTCGGGAAGATAAATCCGGGCTGACCCGCATCAAAAAGCCCGCCGTAAGTTCCGTCATTGAGGTACAGAGTCCGGTCTTTGCGCATCTCAACCTTGACCACCAATGACGCGCCTTCGGCCACCAGAGCCCGTCCGGGCTCACACCAGAGCTCACAGGTTTCCGACACTGGCATCTGCTCGAAACAGTCTTCTATGCGATTGACAAAGTCTACCAGTGGAGGCGGGAACAGATTAGGGTAAATCGAGGGAAAACCGCCCCCTACGTCCAGAATGTCGATAATGACTCCCGACTTGCGAATTAGATCAGCCACTTCTTCCATGGCTTCCAAGTAGGCGTCAGTACGCATTATCTGAGAGCCTGCATGAAAACAGACGCCCAGCTGCCGGGCGACCTGCCTCGTTCTAAGAAGCAGGTCGGCGGCTTGCGAGCCTCCGACTCCGAATTTGCCGGCCAGTTCATAGCAGGAATGTCGATTCGACACAGCGACGCGGACGAACAGGTTTAAATCGGACGCATTGCCAGTCTCTTCAAGAATTTTGTCGAGCTCCGCTTCACAGTCCAGCGAAAAATCCCTAATTCCAAAGTCAAAGTAGGCCCTGCGGATGGCAGTCCTGCTTTTAACCGGATGCATAAATGACTGACGCGCATCAGGGACCAGCCGGCTAACCAGCTCTATCTCCCCAAGCGAAGCGACGTCGAAATGCCTCACGCCAGCGGCCGCCACCGTTTGCACAAAGTGGGGATTGGTTTTTACAGCAAAAAGAACACGACCGGGAAAGTTTTCCCGAAACCAGGTTGTTGCAGTGGTTACGGCATGCGGTCTAAGGCAGTAAACAGGGTGATCCGGTCGCATTGCACGTACCATTGCGTCGGCAGAAATGTATTCTTGCATTTCATAAAACCTCCTTTACGCAATTGAACAAGGCGCCAGAGCTGATTGGAGCTTCGAGAAAATTGAAGTTAACTCGAAATGCAGCAGTCAATTTGGCTGGCCGGCGCATTCTATGGGTTTTTCACGCCTTGTAAAGATATTTTTATCGTGCCCGACGCATTTATTTAAGCGGCTGCTTCGATAACGATGTGAATCAGGCCATAGGGGAAAATTCGTGCCTTGCGTACTGGACAGAAAAGTTGGCACCATAGCATTTTATGGCTTATCGAAAACTCGCCATCCTTGAGATATGCGACAACATGAAGATCTGGGTCGACGCCGATGCCTGCCCTAAATCAGTCAAGGAAATCCTGTTCCGAGCTGCTGAACGCTGTCGGGTGGAAGTAATCCTGGTAGCAAATCAGCCGCTTTCAACACCCCCTTCAAGATTGATTAAATCTTTCCAGGTCGGTGCCGGATTCGATAAAGCCGACGATGAGATACTCGCGCGCGTTGAGGAAGGCGACCTGGTAGTGACCAGCGATCTCCCGTTGGCTGCGGAAGTAATCGTCAAAGGTGCTCTGGTCCTCAGTCCCCGTGGCGAAGCACTGAACTCCAGCAATATACGGTCTCGCCTCAATATGCGAGACTTTCTCGATACCATGCGCTCGAGTGGCTTCCATACGGGTGGTCCGGCTGCATATGGCGATAGGGAACGCAAGCAGTTTGCCGACCATCTGGACAGGTTGCTTGCTAAATCTCGAACCTGACCTGGAATATCTATCTATGAAGCCAAGTGTGCTGGGAACAAAGTACGATAAGCTCGCCCGATGGTGGCACGAGCAGCACAAGGAATCCCAGTATGGTCTCAGGCAAGTCAAACGCGCCCTGCAGTTTTGCGAAAAAGGCGGCAACGCTCTGGATGTGGGATGCGGTGCCGGCGGCAGGATTGTACGGTTGATGCAAGAACATGAGTTGGCAGTAACCGGAATCGATGTGTCAGCGGAAATGATCAGGCTGGCGATCGAAAATCACCCCGATGAAAATTTTTATGTGGATGATATATGTCGCTTTGAAAGCGAGGAGAAGTTCAACTTCATCGTTGCCTGGGACAGTATTTTTCATTTACCGCTGGAGCAGCAGGAGCCGGTCGTCGGCAAGCTTTGTGCGCTTCTAGAGCCAGGCGGTGTTGTCATTTACACCTTTGGTGATGCCGAAGGCGAGCATGAGGACGAAATGCAGGGGGACACCTTTCACTACAGCTCCCTTGGTATTTCCGCGAATCTGGCGCTTCTGGCGCTTCACGGAGTTGACTGCAAGCAGCTTGAGCTGGACCAGTGGCCGCCCCATAACCATGTATTTGTTATCGGTGTTAAACGCTCAACCTGAGGTGAACACAATTGTCAGGGGGATTGTTACTGCAGCGTTTCAAGCCAGAGCTCTACCCTTCCCCAATCAAGTCCAAACATGTGTGGTTCCCCATAGAGCAAATCAGCGTCGAGCACGACGTTTGCAGCCTCCAGAGCCTTTACCGTGGCTTCGTATTGCATTCCCCAGCCCAGTTCATCGGCGCTGCCTATGCGCAGATAAACCGGCATTCCAGCCAGCGCATCCAGATTGGCATCATCGCGAACCAGCGCCGGTACCGCCATAATGCCCAGCACTTCGTCGGGGTGACGCCGGGCTATTTCCAGTGCTGACATGCCACCGGCCGAAATTCCGGCCAGCAAGGTTTTACCCTGTTGAATATCATCCCGCTCTTGCAGATATCCAATAAGTTCGCGGACCCGGTCGACATTAACACCGCGGAAGGAGCGATTGTTTGGCGAGACCGGAACGACTACCGCCCAACCCAGGCTGGCCAGTTCGTTGGCATAAAAGCGGTATACGGTATAGGAAATCGGTGCGTTGCCAGAGCCGCCACCCATAAAGACCGCGAGCGGCAGCGGTGCTTCGCCTCTGATTTCCGGCAACGCCAGGAAATACTGAATCGCGCTGCCGTCCTCAAGTACCAACTTGTCCTGCGCGCACGCAACGTTGATCAAGAAAACAGGTGATATCAGACAAATGACAACTGCGCGCAACGACATGGCCACACTCCTGATTATATTGTCCACTGTATCTTTATAGGTTTCGACATATCGGCGAATGAGCTCATCAGAACGAAGTCGACTAATGGTTGTGCCCACCCGCATGGACGTGCCCGTGCTCAAGTTCCTGCGCAGTCGCTTCTCGGACTTCTACAACCTCGACATCGAAGTGCAGCGTCTGCCCGGCCATGGGGTGATTGGCATCGATGGTTACATCGTCGCCGTCGATCTCGACTACCCGGACCTGCCGTTGCTGACCGCCCTCGCCCTGGGCAATGAAGCTCATGCCAGGCTGGATTTCATCCACTCCCTGAAACATCTGCATGCTGACGGTTTGCTTCAAATCTGCATTGATTTCACCGTAAGCATCCTTCGGCTCGATCGTGGCCTGAAACTTTGCACCGGCTGCTTTGCCCTGGAGCTCTTGCTCTAGCCCGGGGATCAAGTTATTCGCGCCATGGAGATATGCAAGCGGCTCGCGCCCTTCGGAACTGTCCATAATTTCGCCGTCATCGTCCTTGAGCGTGTAGTGAATCGACACTACGCTGTGTTTTCCGATCATTAATGTCATGTCTATTCCTTGGAATTTTATTGGCCGGGGTGGGTCGCCGGAAAAAGTCTACTTGCTGCTGATTCCTTATTGCAGACCAGAGCCTAGCATGGTTTGCAACCGATTACCCGAAGCCCTGTGCTCAATAGCCGAGAAGCCGAATCTGATTTCCCCGCTTAACTATTCTTCGTAAAGCTGTCCAAACCTGGCCTGCAGCTTGCGCATTCCGGAAAGCCAGCGGTCATAGTCAGCTGTCTTGCGCTGTATGTAGGTCAGCACTTCGGGATGGGGCAATACCAGGAATCGTTCCTCCGCGAGAGTGTCGACCACGGTATCCGCCAGCTGCTCGGGCTCCAGCATGCCGTCAACGCCGGCAACGCCGCCATTCCGCGTATTGGCTGTCATCGCGGTTCTCACTGCCTGGGGACATAGCACGGACACCTTGATACCGCGATCACCGTAGGTAATAGAAAGCCATTCGGCCAGACCCACCGCGGCATGCTTGGTCACCGCATAGGGTGCAGATCCTATCTGATTTAGCAGGCCTGCAGCTGAGGCAGTATTCAGCAGGTATCCTTCTCCTCGCTCCAGCATATGAGGTAAAACCGCCCTGGCTGCAAAAACATGCGACATCACATTGATATCCCATATTTTTTGCCACTCTTCGGTAGACACTTCTTCGCCTCCGGGCGTAAATATGCCAGCGTTCGCGCACATCAGGTCAATCTGGCCGAATTCAGCAAGAGCTGTCTTTACCAGTGCGTCCACCTCATTTTCATTACCGACATCTGTTACGATCGGCAAACTGCGTGTCCGGGTCGCTATTTCCTGCGCTACGAGGTCGACGCCCTGCCGGTTTATGTCGGAGACAACGATCGCGCTGGCACCCTCGGCAGCGAAGCGCTGGCAAAGAGCCCTGCCGATGCCGCTGGCGGCCCCCGTCACTATTACAACTTTATCTTTTACCTGCATGTTACACCCTGCCTGCTATCGATCCGTTTTCCCTAAATCCGGGGTCGTTCAACCCTTCGTCTCTTGATCGGGTATCACTACTCAAGCGTGATCCAATCACCTGACCAGCACGCTATCCAGCCGATCGGCTATTATCTGTTCTGCCTCCGCCACGATGCGCGTAACGAGTTCCCTACAGCTCGGTATGTCATCAATCAGCCCGATCACCATGCCCGCCGACCAGATACCATGCTCGAGATCGCCGGTATCGAACAGCTCCTGTCCCCTGGTGCCCTTGACCAGAGGGGCTATTTCATCAAAATCCGTCGGCCCTTCCCTCTCTTCAATTTCAAGCACTTTCTCCGCGACGGAGTTCTTAAATACTCGCGCGGTGTTCCGTAGCGTTCGGTACAACAAGGCGGTATCGAGCTCGGTCGCTGCCACCATCGCCTGCTTTACTTTTTCGTGAATCGGAGCTTCCTGCGTGACCATGAATCGGGTGCCCATATTGATACCATCGGCCCCCATGGCGAGTGCTGCTGCAAGCCCCCGCCCATCAGCAAATCCGCCAGAAGCGATAAAGGGAATCTTCAGACGCCTCGCGGCCAGGGGCAAGAGTAAAAGGTTGGTTACATCGTCTTCGCCGGGATGCCCGGCACACTCGAATCCATCGACGCTCACCATGTCACAGCCGATGCTTTCCGCCTTTAGCGAATGCCTGATCGAAGTGCACTTGTGAATCACCTTGATGCCGGCATCTTGCATTGCCGGGAGGAAGGGTTGAGGATTGCGTCCAGCCGTCTCCACGACCTTGATGCCGGAATCGATGATCGCCGCAATGTACTCGTCGTAAGGAACCGGCCTTATTGTCGGCAGGATCGTAAGATTGACCGCGAAGGGCTTGTCGGTCATGGATCGGCACCTTTCTATCTCTCCGAGCAGCGCTTCCGGGGTAGGCTGAGTAAGCGCGGTCAGAATTCCCAACCCCCCGGCATTGGATACCGCTGAGGTCATCTCCGCCTTGCCAACCCACTGCATGCCGCCCTGAATAATTGGGTGCTCGATACCAAGCATTTCTGTTACGCGCGTCTTTAACAAATGCTTACCCCCTCCCGCCCAGGCGTTTGTTTTCTGGGCTTGTTTCTGGCGCGGATTAGTTTACGTCTTAGTGTCCTGTATCGCAAAGGAGGCAGAAAATTCTGTGACGCCATGCTATATTCTTTCGTTGATTTCAATTCTCAGGCATGATGGATGGATCCAACATGCCTAATCAGAAAAACGTCAATTTTGGAACCCTCGAAAGAGTTAAATCTCAGGAGAAAATAATGGTCCGAAAATTAATGGTGAGCAGCATAGCAGGGGCAATCGCGTTGATATCGCACACTGCCGGCGCCCAGCAATCTGGTGCTACGGCGGTCGAAGAAATTGTTGTGACCTCGACAACCCGTCGCGCTGAATCCCTCGGGGATATCAATGCCAGCGTGGCAGTCCTCAGCGAAGAAGAGTTACGCCAGATTGCTCACAGCCACTACCAGGAATCGCTGAATCGTCTGCCAGGCGTCAATATAAGCAGGAACAACGGCCAGGAGAGCCTGACAGCAATCCGCTCACCGGTACTAACCGGAGCCGGCGCTTGCGGTTCATTTTTGTTGGCCGAACAAGGCATTCCGCTGCGGGCGGCAGGATTCTGTAACGTCAACGAGATGTTCGACTCCCACACCGAAAACGCCGAACGTATCGAAGTCATTCGTGGACCAGGGAGTGCTTTTTACGGTTCTAACGCCCTGCACGGCATGATCAACACAGTGCTTCCTGCCCCGGAAGAGCGCATGGACCTGACCCTGGAAGCAGGGCCATGGGGATCCTACCGAGCCGGCTTGGTAGCAGGTTTCGACAGCGGCAATTTCAAACACATGTTCCTGGCTACCGGAGAAAACTCCGAAGGCTGGCAGGATGAAAGCGGAGTAGACCAGCAAAAGCTCAGCTGGTTGTACCAGTATCAGACAGCGAGTGGCTTCCAACTCGATGGCGGCTTTACCCGGACCAATTTGAATCAGGAGACCGGCGGATACGTTGTAGGTTCGGAGGCGTACAAGGACAGTTCCCTGCGACAAACCAATCCCAACCCGGAAGCATACCGGGATAATGAGTCATTCCGCGTCTGGACCCGGGTCAGCAGAGAGTTTGCCAACGACTGGGAGATCGTCTTCACCCCTTACTTGCGGAAAAACAACCTGAATTTCATCCAGCACTTTCTGCCCGGTCAGCCTACAGAGGACAGCGAGCACAGCAGTCTTGGCATGCAGTTCGCCGCCTACCGGGATTTGAGCAATAATTCCTTCCTCGCAATCGGCCTGGATATGGAATCCACAAATGGCAGTCTGAAGCAGTTTCAGGAAAACCCAACCCAGGGGTCTGCATTCCTGGTTAACACGATTCCCCAGGGCAAACACTATGATTACGAAGTGGATGCCTTTCAAATTGCCCCCTTCGTTCACTACCAGTACTACGTTTCAGAGCAGCTGGACATATCTATGGGGCTTCGTTGGGAGCAGGTCGACTACGAGTACGACAATCTGATGGTCGATGGCCGCACAAAAGAAAACGGTCAAGCCTGTGGATTTGGAGGCTGTCGTTACAGCCGACCGGCAGATAGAAATGATGACTTTGACGAAATTTCACCGAAATTCGGTGTGCGTTATCGACTCAATGACCAGTATAACGTCCAGGCCCGCGTGCAACGCGGATTCCGCGTACCGCAGGCAACCGAGCTCTACAGACTGCAGAACGCGCAAACCGTCGCCGACCTTGACTCGGTGCAACTGGACAGCTACGAGATCGCCTTCGAAGGACTGGGAGACGGCTGGCAATATTCTGTAACCGGTTATCTGATGGACAAGGAAAATGAAATCGTTACCAACAGCGCGCGAGAAAATGTGCTGGGTAACGACACCAGACATAGAGGTATTGAGCTTGCCGGTGCTTTTTCATTGTCAGACAACCTGACTCTGGCCGGCGCCTATAATTTCGCCAATCACACCTATGAAAAGGACTCCGCCTCCGGTGGAATTCTTGAAGGCAATGAAATTGACACCGCACCAAATAATTTCGGGAACTTCCGCTTGGGCTGGCAAATCAACCCTACTCTCTCCACGGAGCTGGAATGGGTAAAAATGGGTGATTACTACACCAACCCCGAGAATACGGCAGATTACGAAGGTCATGACGTCTTTAACCTGCGCACCAACTGGGCCGTCAATGAAGATCTTGACGTGTCGCTCAGGATTCTGAATCTGACCGACGAGAAATACGCCGAACGAGCCGACTGGACGTCATTCGGAGGGGATCGTTATTTTATTGGCCAACCCCTGCGCGCATTCCTCTCGTTTACTTACAGCATGCGGTAAACATTGCTGCCATAATCTACAGAGTATTGAAAATGCCGGCTTCCGCCGGCATTTTCATAACTGGTACACGGATTACAATCCCTTTAAATTCCGGCGTGTTAGAGGAAGAAGATTGATGTCGCCCGACGATCCGCTACTGTCAAAAGAACCAAGGCTCAGAAATTTACTGAGCTACTTTGACAGTGCCCAGGCAAAAGAGGTCGGAGCCATCGCGCATCCGGCTGGCAGCTTCGAAGAGATTGCTCGCTATAGCAACCGCTCATTCAGAAAAGCTGCTGTGCTGATACCCGTCGTCAAGCCATCGATAACGACTTCAAGCCACATTATATTGACTGTCCGATCTGCCAATCTTTCCAGTCACGCGGGGCAGGTCAGTCTGCCCGGTGGCACTCGAGAGGAAGACGACTCCAGCGCAGTGATAACGGCGCTTCGTGAGGCGGAGGAAGAGATCGGTCTGCCGCAGGACACGGTGCAGGTTATTGGTCAGCTGGGTCAGATATTCCTGCCTTCCGGCTTCGAAGTCACACCGGTAATCGGACTGATTGAGCCCGAGCCTGTTCTACGACCCTGCCCAATCGAAGTAGATGAAATCTTTACGGCGCCCACCGACCTGTTGATGAATCCTGCCGCCTACTCGGAATCGCCAATGGAGTATAGAGGCAAATCGCGGAAGGTCCTGGAACTTTTTTATGAAGGCTTTAGGGTGTGGGGCGCGACCGCAGCGATATTGCACCATCTGGCGTGCAGATTGGAATCCTTCGATCAATAGCAAACCCAAAATGCAGACAACTTGGAAGATGTCTTTCAGTGTCACTTACTCAGTGTTGATATCAAAAGGCGGGTGTCGGACCTTGTTGCGCCCGGCGGACTTTGCGGCGTACAGCAGGCTGTCGGCACGATCAATAAACTCCTTGGCTGAAATCTGATCCTCCTTGCGGTATGCGTCGACGCCGAAACTTGCTGTCAATTTAATAAGCGCCCCATCAACTCCAAAACCGGTATTCTCGATGAGATGCCGAATTCGGTTGGCAAACATCACACCAGCGCTTAGTGGTGTATCGGGCAATATCAGGGCGAATTCCTCACCACCATAGCGACAGGGGATATCAAGCCGCCGAATGGTATTGCGCAGGATCTTCGATACATGGGCAAGAGTCTGGTTGCCAACCTCGTGACCATACAAATCGTTCACTTCCTTGAAATGGTCGATATCCATCATGATCAGGGTGGTTGGTTGACTGGATCGACGAGAGCGCTCCATTTCCAGTTCTACCGCCTGGAGGAAATAGCGAAAATTGAACAGCCCGGTAAGCTCGTCGGTACGAACCAGCGCTAACAGCTCCTGGTTTTCCTCACGAACGCGCTGCAGTTCCTCGTAGTGAGGACAATTTTCGTCACCGGCAGGACACTCACAAGTGCGCTGGCTGCCGGATTCCCCATCTGTCTTCAATTCTTGCATCGTATCCATCCGGATTATGTCAATCGAAGGTCAAGCCCGGATCAATCGGAGTGAACACAGGCGAATCCAACATGAGCCGAGATAAGGCACAAAGAACGCATAGATTCCCGAGAGACCCGCCGCTAATGATAATTGATGACCCAAGCAACATAAAGATTGGAACCAACGTGACCCCGGCTATGAGATTGTCGCTTAACTTTCAGGATTAACTAGTGATGGAAAATTTCCTGAAGGAAATCTTGCAGCGTCCGGTATGTGCGACGTTCAGCAATCTCGCTGTATAAAACTCCAAAATCCGGATTGTTGGCCGCTGGATTGGTGAACGCATGCATGGTATTGCCGTAGGCATGAAGCTGCCAATCTACGCCGGCTTCGGTCATTTCCTGTTCAAAAGCCAATACCTGCTCCGGAGGAACCATGGGATCATCGTGTCCATGAAGGCACAGAACCCTGGCCATTATCCGCTCATTACCAATATCACCGCGGGCAAAAATTCCGTGAATACTGGCCACACCCATCACATCAGCACCGGAGCGCGCCAATTCAAGGACGCACATCCCGCCAAAGCAATAACCCATAGCAGCTATCTGGCTGGCATCAACACCGGGCTGCTGCCTCAGGCAGGTCAGGGCGGTATTAATCCTTCGACGCAATGCCGAGCGATCCGATGCCAGTGGATTCATTAATGCTGCATTGACTTCGGTATCGCTGTCGCTGCCGAATACGCCTTTGCCGTACATATCAAGGGCAAAACCCACATAGCCCCATGAAGCGACCCGTTCCGCAGCGCTAATCGCAAAGTCACGACGGCCGGACCAGTCGTGTGCCACCATTACTGCGGGCCGGGGACCCGCAGCGTTTTCGGGGAGAGCCAGGTAACCTTCCAGAACCGCATCTCCGTCGAAATATTCAATCAGCTGAGTCCTCATCCTCTTTAACCCCTAATTGTCGTGGCCTCGGACTAACAGTCCCGCAGGCGCCCCCGATTACAGCTGCTCCATTATGGCTTCTGCCGCGCTGACGACAATTCCGCCCGGCGGCTCGATAGCAAGATGTGTCACCGTACCGTCATCGACAATCATCGCGAAGCGCTTGCTGCGCGATCCCATGCCGAAGCCGCTGGCATCGAGTTCCATACCTATAGCGGCGGTAAACGCGCCGTTTCCGTCCGCCAGCATGAGGATTTCTTCAGCGTTCTGAGCTTTCCCCCAGGCGCCCATCACGAACGCATCGTTCACTGCCATGCAGGCGATCGTATCAACACCCTTGTCCTTGATCTTGTCAGCGTTGACCACATAACCAGGCAGATGCGTCATTGAGCACCCGGGTGTAAATGCGCCGGGAACGGCGAAAAAAACCACCTTTTTGCCCGCGAACACTTCGTCAGTCGATATCTCTTCCGGGCCTTCCGCACCCATGATTTTGAAAGTACCGGAAGGAATCTTGTCGCCAACATCAATAGTCATCGTTATCACTCCTGACTGTCTGAGTACCCGGAATATTCCGCAGGCGCCGCCGGGTCACTACTATGAAAAAGAGCATCAATGGTAACAGACTTTAGCAGCTTGAGGTACGCGCAACTCCCGTCCTTTGCCGATCTTGAGAGGGTCCGGCGGTGAATCGGCAATAGCAAGCTTTCTTGTGCAACTGGCGGCGGCCCCCAACAAAGAGTTGGCTATCGATCGGAGTCAGAACAGGCTGCGCACTCGCTCCTGCAAGTTTCTCACTTCCTCTTCTACCTGCTGCTCAAGTTCCTCAACCTGCTGCTCAGCCCGATTGCGCAGTTCCTGAACTTCTTCGTCGACGCGTTCCCGCAGCATCTCTACGTTAGGCATATTAGCCGCCAGCAGTTGTTCATTGATAGCGGCAAAAATCTGGCGCCCAGCCTCGGCCACGGTTACGGCCGCACTCTCCTCTCCAATATTCTGCAGTTGCAAATCCGGAATTGGCAGCTCTGCTGAACCCAGCGTTGAAGCAACCCGTACCTGGGTGCCATGCATCTGGAAATCCCTGATGACCACCCGCTTGCCTGGTACCGCGGATTCCCCGGCAGCTTGTCGCCTCGGGAAACCGCCCAAAGAATTGAGCAGGGTCCTAAAATTATCGGTACTTATCCTGGTTTCGTAGGTGATAACTGGCCGGTCAATAATAATACGATCGATAATGATAACTTCTGAGAAAACGGACTGCGGCTCGATGGCAATATCCAGTCCTCCCAGTTCCATCACGTAGGGTTCATCGAAGCCTTCCGGATTGGCAATGCGCAGTTCCCGGATAACGCCGCTGCCACTTAGTGGGGAAACGCCCACAGAGCCCGCTGTAACATCAGCCTGCAGGACAGATGACCCAACGGTTTCGATACCGTCTTTCAGTATCGAATCAAAGGCGTAAAACAGAAATCCAACGGCGGCAAGAATTAGAAAGACCAGCCCAATTAACAGTTTTTTCATGATTGCTCCCTGATTGTTCGCCTGATCCATTCCACGTGGCGCGAGACTCGTTCATACACTGCTACGGAACCGTAGCTGCCCTGAGTTTCCTCCGTGAAATTTTCATCCATAACCTCGCCAACTGCGATGCCTGCCAGCAGCCACCGATCCTCTTCTTGAATAAGCGCCGGGCCGCCGCTATCGCCAAGGCTCGGCATACCTTCCAACTCCAGGGCCTCACTGGACAGCTGCCTTGGATCATCAAAGCGAATTGACAGTCGCCGTCCCGCAGCCTCGATACGATTCTGTGCCATCCGGAAAATTCCGTCGCTAAATTGTCTCCCCGTTGTACCCAGACCGTAAAAGCCCCAGCCCAGCAGACTCACCACTTCGCCCTCCTCTTTTTGAGAGGTATTGACCTCTACCGGCCTGGGCATCGCAATTGGTGCAGCAAACCTTAATAGCGCCAGATCTACCTCTTCAGAATAATCCGGCAGGTAGGCAGGATGCATCACCAGGAGATCAATAAGATGTTGCTGGCCCGAAACCGTTACTACATGACTGCCACTTTCAAGCAGATTGCTCTGCAACGAGGTTATTGTGACGCAATGGGCCGCTGTAATTGCCCACTTGGGGTCGATCAGAGTCGCCACACAGGTCTTGCCGATATCCTGACGTTCCAGATAGAAGACTGCTGGAAAATCACTTTCCCGTACGCGGTACTCCCCGGCATTCTTGTCATGACGGATTATGATCGCCTGGGACGGGAGAATCAGCAGCAAACTTGCCAGCACCAGGACGGGGCACACAAGCGGATACAGGGCATTTAACAAAATTTTACTTTGCATCGTTCTGTTCCTGATCCGCATGCTCGGCGCTCAACAGGCGCGATCTCCTTAGACGCCGCAAGTTGGGCCTGTAGGCTTGCCTGCGACTCATTTTCATTATCGCCAGCAACCGATGAATAAGAACCAGAATTGCCAGCACGATAAATCCTAGAATACAGAGTGCAAGCCACTGCTCCGTGGTCATCGAGCCAGGATTGGAA
>Ga0181591_10002845_pt1 | contig 14944 bp, 9 predicted proteins | sample 071ome_33_FD_133757 | JGI IMG/M metagenome (GOLD analysis project Ga0181591, IMG submission 133757) | Coastal salt marsh microbial communities from the Groves Creek Marsh, Skidaway Island, Georgia - 071412AT metaG (megahit assembly) | ecosystem: Environmental > Aquatic > Marine > Intertidal zone...
GTGCCTTGGAACACCGTTAATCAAAAATTGAATGCCGCCATTAATGGTGCCACGCATACCAATAAATACTTCTTCGGTATCTTCTTCGATATAGATACCAGATGTATGTTGTAAAGCTTGAATTAGGCTTGTATACCCTGAATTTTCAATTTCTTTGCGAGTTAAAATGGTGACATGAGCAGGAATCTCAGAAAGGAGTTGCTCTATCTTTGTGGCAGATTCGACCTTTAGATTCATCAGCTCATTTAATGATAAATCAAAAAAATCATCTGTTGCTGAAGCATGGGCATAGTTTGATATTAAAAAAATCACTAATGAGAGTCGTTTGATATTCATAGGAGTTCTCATACTGTTTACTCTTAATAATACATTACTAAAACTTCGCTAATAGCCAAGATCGAATAACCCGTTCTAGTTGCTCTTGCTCTATTGGCTTTGAAATAAAATCGTTCATGCCCGAATCTAAACATTTTTGTTGGTCACCTTGCATATTGTTAGCGGTGATAGCCACAATAGGAATGTCAGAGTTGAGCTGACCAGCTTTGCCTTTGCGGATTTCTCTTGTGGTTTCAAAACCATCCATCCTAGGCATTTGGCAGTCCATAAGAATTAAACAATAGGGTTGGCTTCGACGGAGATTTAATTCTGTGAGTGCAAATAAACCATCGTCTACACATTTTACATGAAATCCTAGGTCACTCAATAAATCTTCAATCACCATTTGATTTATAGCGTTATCTTCAACTACCAAAATATCCTTATTCTCAAGCTGTTTGATGTTATCTCTTATGCTTTTTGGCTTGTGATCGTCAGAATGTTTAAGGTCTCTAATAAAATCATGAGTTAACAGAGGGCTGGCTTTATTTAATGCCTCTCCGTTTTCACCTAATACATTTAACGCCAAAAATAAATCAGAGTTAGTGACCGGTTTTGTAAAAAAGGCAGTAAAGCCACTATCGGCAATTTCCTGATTATCAAGCTCCATCATCATCGAAGTCATAAGTACAAGGTGCATGTCTGCGTATCTCGGGTCTTGCTTTAATAGTTTGCCTAGCTGAATGCCGTTCATGTGGGGCATTTGCATATCTATTAATGCAATATCAAAAACAGATTTATGGTTTTCGATATGTTCTTCACATATTAAGATGGCTTGCTCTGCTGAATTCGCGACGGTTACATGGATGCCCCAATGGGCTAGTTGATCATGGACAATTGTTGAGTTGACAGTATTGTCATCAACAACCAGTACGTACAATTTGGTTACATCAAAGGTTGGTGCAATGATCGAGGTTTTGGTTGATTTACTTAACAAAATACTACCATAAAACCGACTGCCCCTATTCAGTTTGCTGCGCACATTGATGGCTCCACCCATGGCAATACAAAGACGCTTCACGATGGCCAAGCCCAAGCCTGTACCGCCATATTGGCGAGTTGTGGAGGTGTCCACTTGAGAAAATGCATCAAAGAGCTGTGCCTGTTTATCTTCTGGAATGCCAATGCCGGTGTCTTCAACGCTAAAGTTCATTTGCCATGTGTCATTTGAATTTTCAGACAATGATACATTTAATATCACATGACCTTCGTGGGTGAACTTAATGGCATTGGCTATTAAGTTTGTGATTACTTGGCGAATTCGGTTAGGGTCACCCATAACGCGGCTGGTATTTAGGCCAATGGTATCTAAGATCAACTCTAGGTGTTTTTCTTCTGCTAGCTGCCCTAGGCTTTCAATGATTTCTTCTAGGAGGTTGTTAAGATCAAAGTCAATGACTTCGATTTGTAACTTATCGGCCTCAATTTTTGAGAAATCTAGAATGTCATTGATTAAAGCTAATAGTGATTTGGCACTGGAAAGTGCAATATCAAGGCGCTTATTTTGTAAATTGTTGAGCGGTGTATTTTTGAGTAAGTTCAACATGCCCATCACACCATTTAAGGGGGTGCGGATTTCATGACTCATACTGGCTAAGAAATCCCCTTTAATTCGTGTGGCGGCTTCTGCTTTTTCCTTGGCGATTAAAAGAGCATCCTCCCTAAGAACTTGATCGGTAATATCTTTATTGGTACCAACAACCTTGATGGCTTTACCGTATTCATTTTTTTCGGCAATTGAATACACTTTTATATACTTAATCGTATCGTTTGGCGAAATAATGCGAAAAGTCGTGTCTAATTCTTTCAGATCAGTCACTGCTTCGGAGAAATTATGCATCACGCGTGCAGCATCTTCAGGGTGTAAGCAATATTGAAATTGTTCAAGACTGACAATGTCTGATTGTGGTTCGGATTCATAAAAAATGCGCCACATTTGTTTGTCCCAAGTTAATTCTTGAGTAATTAGATCGAATTGCCAAATACCCAGTTGAGCACTGTCTGCTGCGAGCTGTATCCGTCTTTCCTTAATTTTTTGCTCAATAAAACTTTGTTTAATCAGGGTGAGAATGGGTTTAAATAATAAACGAAAGGTCAGATATAGGGAGATTAATAATACCAGCCATAAAATAGCCATTAGTACAATGCTATTGTGCAGCTTAGATTCTGCTTTTTCTTCGTATGTATTCACTAACACATTTAAGCGAAATAATAGATAGCTGACGTTTTCAGCCTCAAAGTACAAGGTATCTTTAGGTTTCAGGTCATTTACTGATTGGCTTTTTGCAATATTAAGAGCGGCTTTTACATACTCGTTTAGCTCTGTGTCTAAAGAAGGATCACCAATGAAATATAGTTGCTGTAACTCAGGGTCATCAGTGCTGGATAGCATTACATGACTTGAGTGCATAAGTTTGGCAGAGTTTATAATTTGCTCGCGCAGGCTCTCACTGACGGTTTTTTTTTCTAACAGCTGGTTTTTGAGCATGCTCACACCAAGGGCGGTTCGCTGAGAGAGCATCCGTTGGCGTCCAGCGATATTAATCGTGCTGGCATCGGCTTTTTGAGTTTGTGTAAAAAAGTTTAAGGTCAAAAATGACGCAGTGGATATTACGCCAATAATGATCAAGGATAATATCAATTGCGTCTTGGTTTTTTGAACCAATTGTTCATGATCACTCAAGATTCTAAGTCCGTCACTGGGTTGGCGATTTAGGCCAAAATACATGTATCTTTTAATACTAGACGAAATTAGGCGGGCTTAAAGTTCAAAAAGGAGGGAGGGGGAAGAGGGAGCAGCCTGTAGGCTGCCCCTGAAAAAGTTAGTGTTTACTCACACTCTGCGGCATATTCGTCCGCACTTAGTAGGTCTTCTAGTTCGCTTTCTTCAGATAACTTCACTTTGAAGAACCAAGCGCCGTCGTAAGGCTCGCTGTTGGCCTTTTCTGGCTCATCTACTAGCTCTTCGTTAATTTCGATGATTTCACCTGAAACAGGTGCGTAGATGTCACTGGCAGCTTTTACCGATTCCACTACTGCAATGGCGTCTTCTTTATTCACTTCGGCACCTACTTCAGGTAGCTCGATGAATACGACGTCGCCTAGTTGTTCTTGAGCAAAGTCAGTAATACCCACGGTGACAACGCCATCGCCTTCGTTACGGATCCATTCATGTGATGCAACGTATTTTAGTTCAGCTGGGATTTGAGCCATTTTATGGTCCTTACATGTCTGAGTAGGTGTCTTTAGAGACACCAAAACTTAAAAATCAATAATTTGCGCAGTGTAATAGAACAACGCAGGTTTTCAAATGTTTCTTGGAATGGCTCTGAGCAAATAGAGCATTTATGGGTTTCAAGACTAGGCCATTTGCCCAGCATTGAAAACCCAAACATCAATTACTCAAATACCTTCTTGCCATTACGCACAAATGGCATTGTTACCATGCGCACAGGTACGGCTTTACCGCGCATGTCTACTGCACACTCGTTGCCCGCATCAGCTGGAACGCGAGCCATGGCAATGGATTGCTGAAGGCTAGGGCTAAAGGTACCCGAGGTGATTTCACCGGTTTTGTCACTGGCAGTGAAGATCACTTTTTGATGGCTTCGCATAACCCCTCTTCCGTCAAGCACTAGACCCACAAGCTTGTATTCGATACCTGCGTCTTTTTCAGCTAGTAGGGCTTCTTTACCGATGAATTGGCGGTCGTCTTTTAGGGCTAACGTCCATCCCATGCCTGCCTGCCATGGCGAGATGGTTTCATCCATGTCATTGCCGTATAGGTTCATGCCTGCTTCTAGGCGAAGGGTGTCACGTGCGCCAAGGCCAGCAGGTTTCACTCCTTGTTGTATTAGGGCATCCCAAAATGCAGGCGCTTCATTGGCGGGTATCATGATTTCTAGGCCATCTTCGCCAGTATAACCGGTACGGCCAATGAACCAATCTTTGCAAGGCAAGCCTTGGAAAATGGACAATTGTTCAATTACGGCAACTTGTTCGCTGTTAGCAGCTTGTTTGGCTTTTTCGATGGCTTCTGGGCCTTGTACGGCAATCATGGCCAAATCAGGCTTTTCGGTTAATTGAGCATCAAACTTGGCAATTTGCTCGTTCATCCATTTCAGGTCTTTCTCGCGGGTGGCGCAGTTTACTACAACGCGGTAACCGCCTAACGCATCAGCGCGGTATACGATTAGATCGTCAATCACGCCGCCTTTCTCGTTCAGCATGCCGCTGTATAGGGCTTTGCCTTCTTCTTTTAGTTTTGCCACGTCGTTAGCTAGGAGGTATTGCAAGTATTCAGTGGCTTGTGGGCCTGTGACATCAACCACCGTCATGTGGCTTACATCAAACATGCCGGCATCTTCACGAACAACGTTATGCTCTTGGATTTGCGAGCCGTAGTGGATGGGCATATCCCAACCACCAAAATCTACGATTTTTGCGCCAGCGGCTAGATGTGCGTCGTACAACGGGGTGCGTTGATTCATGGCAATTCCCTTGAATATCATAACGTGAAGATGAAAAGTGGCGGCATTATACCCTTGCAGGCAGGGATGCGAAACGCAGAGTTTTCATGCAAATATGAATGGCATGCTTTTAAGTGGGAAATAAGATGTATTTATGGGGCGGGTACATTCCAGCGACCCACACCTCTGTCGATAAATTCAGTGGCTAGGCGCCCAGTCCCTGAGTTTGCATCGGTAATATCCACATTGGTATCCGATGGGACATTCATAAAAAAGCCTTTGTTAGTTACTGGGCCTTGGCCCCAGTCTAAGGCACTGGTTTGGAAAGATAAGAAAAAGTCTGAGGTGCTGGTGCCGTCTGGGTCAGCAACAGAAATACTTTGGATATTACCAAGGGATATACAATCCACTCCATCGGTACAGCTACCTGAGCTTTCACCTATATAGGTGGCGCGATTGTCAGTTAAATTGCCACCCGCAGCCGTGAATAAACTGGAGGGGTTGCCGTTAATGGTGAGGCCTATGTTGCCGCTAAAGCGATTGAAGTTTCCTTGTAAGACACCTTGAGCGTCTTCGAAGCCAATGCGAAACCCCATCATGTCATTGGTGATGTCGTTTACAGCCCATTCGAAATAAGGATTCGTGAATTCAAATGGGACGATTTCACCGGTGGCGGTATCGATGTAACCCAATGAAAGATTGCTGGCATTAAAATCAGTACCCACACCTAACCCCAACGCATTATCATAATTACCACCAAGCGTAAGGCTGTCGATGTTGGCCTGTAATTTAACGTTTTGTCCAAAGGTAATCCGGCTGAACTGGGTGTTGCCGTCTAGGCGGCTATCCATTTCGATAAACGCTTGGCCCACGGTTTGTGCCATTTGCGTGTCATCCAAAGGTTGCAATTGTGCCGTGGCCGATTGACTTATGGTCAAACCAGCTGCAACTAAGCAAATTGTGAATGCAGTCATAGGGTACATGGGCAATTTATTATTTTTATTGTTTATCAGGCCAATATGCTCATGGCCAAAATGTGCAAGAAGGTTAGCTTAAAGTTTTTATGGCCTAAAGAGGGGACATTGGCATTTTATGTGCAAATCAGAGTTGCTAGTACGCTCGTCCTTGCAAAAAATAAAACAAGCAGCACCATAGTGTTAAAAAAGAATGCGGTATGGTTGGCTTGCTCATATTAAAGCCTGAGTTTTGATGGGATGGGCTTTGCTGTTCGCGAGAAACAGAATGTGTTTTCATATCCCGCTATCGCACTTTGCGCCAATCGTTGATTGAACAGGAATGTTTTATGAGTAATACGGTCGAGTTTTATTTTGATTTCGTCAGCCCCTATAGCTATTTGGCCTTGCCGCAAATTTTGCAGCTACAGGACAAGCAAGGCGTGCAATTAGAGTACAAACCTGTGTTGCTTGGAGCATTGCATCAGGCTCAGGATATGCCTTCCCCTGCCTTTATTCCGAATAAAGCGAAATGGATTTACCGAGACTGCCATTTATGGGCTGAGCATTTGAATATCCCCATCACGTGGCCCAAGCAGTTTCCGTTCAATACCATGTTTTTGCTGCGGGCCGCTATTTATGTTGAGCAACGTCACCCTGAGAAATTACCCGAATTTGTTGAGAAAACGTTCAATGCTATTTGGCAAAACGGCTTAGATGTAAACGATGAACAAGCGGTGCAAACCCATCTAGAGGCCCTCGGTTTTGATGTGGCCGATGTGCTGCAAGGTTGTCAGCAGCAAGTGGTGAAAGATACGTTAAAAGACAGTGTGAAAACTGCTCATGAGCTGGGTATGTTTGGCTTGCCTGCTTTTAGAGTGGGGGATGACATATTCTTTGGTCAAGACCGACTCATGTTTGTTGAAAAAGCAGTAACCGCCAAGCAATGATAGATCAAACTGTTTGTCCTTTGTGTGAATCTAAGCAAGGCTCGTTATTTCATCGAGATAATAATAGACGCTCTCAGCGTTTATATATTCGTTGCCAGCGATGTGCTTTAGTCTATGTGCCTAGTGAATTCTATCTGACAGAACAGGATGAAAAAGCGGAATATGATCGGCACGACAACAACCTTGAAGATGAGGGTTATCAAGGCTTTTTAAATCGCCTATGGTGTGAATTAAAGCCATTGCTGGAGGCGCAACAATGCCAGCAGGTGTTGGATTTTGGTTGTGGCCCAGGGCCCTTACTGGCCAAAATGATGATTGAAGATGGTTTTAAGGTAAGTGTTTTTGATCATTTCTATGCCAATGAGCCATCCGTACTTCGTTCGGGGTTTTACGATGCAATCACCTCAACCGAGGTGATTGAGCACTTACATCAACCCAAACAGGTAATAGAGCAATGGCTTGATATGTTAAAAATGGGCGGCTATTTAGGGTTGATGACAAAGCGGGTGACATCCCAATCTGCATTTGCCAATTGGCATTATAAAAACGATTTAACCCATGTGTGTTTTTACAGTGAGACATGTTTTAGGTGGATAGCTGAGCATTACAACCTTAAGCTCAGCTTATTTGGAAACGATGTGGCGATCCTGCAAAAACGTTAATCTACCGGTAGCGTTTTGGCTTGGGCGACAGAATCAAGCAGGGTACTCATAGCCAAAGGCATGGCGGCGAGCTCATCTTGGATGTCATGGTTGTCCTCTTTGACTTTTTGATCCAAGGCCGAACATAAAGCAAACAGTTCATCGGCGGCTAAGTTACCAGATACGCCCTTTAGAGCATGGTTGATGTCATGGACAGCGGTCCAATCCTGTGCGTTGGCCGCTTCAATAATGCGATCCACATCGCCCGTATGGGCGCCCTCGAACATGCCGAGCAGCTTTATATACAGCGCTTTTTTGCCACCTAGCTGTGATAATGCTTGTTTAAGGTTTAACCCAGGTAAATTATCAGGCCAATCAGACACGGGACAATCCTTACGAAAAATATACCCTAAGTTTGGATCAGCCTAGTTAAAAGTCAAACATGGTAGAATCCCCAAGCGGCCCATGTATGTGGCTGGTATTTTCTAAGTATCTGTTTTTAAATGGGTCTTTTACTCTTAGGTTCGTATTGCATGCTCAAATTGTATCAATCTAACAAAGTCGAGAGTCTACTGGCTCAACTCATTAGGCTTTTACTTGAGCGCGACGTGTCCCCATTAGAGCAAGACATCATCGTGGTGGAAAACCCTGGCCTTGCCCATTGGTTAAAAATGCAACTGGCCCATAGTTTGGGCATTGCCGCCAACATCGAATTCCCCATGCCTTCGCGTTTTTTGTGGCAGATTCAACGCCAGCTCATGCCTGATATTGCCAGCGAGAGCGTATTTACCAAAGCAAGCCTCACCTGGTTAATTCTTGAAGGGTTACAAGACGAAAGCCTCATGCAGCAAGATGAATTCGAATTGCTGCGACATTATTTACAAGTACAAAAAGATGATACCCCTTCCGATCAGGCAATAAGAGCGTATCGTTTAGCCACTACCATTGCCGATTTATACGATCAGTATCTGGTGCATCGCCCGGATTGGATAGAGCAATGGCAAGCACAAACATTTGAAATTGATGGCAGGCCATTGGCCGATCAAGCATGGCAGGGCATTTTTTGGCATTACTTGATTGAAAAAATAAAGAGTAAAGGGTTATCGGATCGGCATCGGGCTAACTTGGTGAAAGATTTCATGACCGAGCTAGAAAAGGCAGAGGCAGCACATCTACCAAAGCGCGTTATCTTTTTTGGATTTACATCTTTGCCTAAGCAGCAAGTAGAAGCATTACAGTTACTTTCAAAAAAAGTGGATGTTCATTTATTAACCCCTAATCCTTGCCAGTATTATTGGGGGGATGTGATCAGTGAAACGGTGCAAGCCAAATTGCGTGCCCGTCATATTGAAATGCCGCTGGCGGATGCCGGTAATGATTTACTAGCCTCGCTTGGCAAGTTAGGACAAGACTTTCAGCGTTTATTAATTGATATCGAAGATATACAGGACGAGCCCTTATTTTTTGAAACACAAGAAATTGAAAACCATGCTTTAGGGCAAATTCAAAATCAAATCTTAAACCTGCAGCAACCCACAACGCCAATTGATATTAGTGCAGATGATAGTATTCACATAGTGGGCTGCCATAGTCCCATGCGTGAAATCGAAGTATTACATGATCATCTGCTTAATGTATTTGAAAATACTGACCTTACTCCGCAAGACATTGTTGTCATGATTCCAGATGTGGCTAGTTATGCGCCGTTTATAGATGCGGTTTTTAACGCGCAGCCTAAGCACATGCGCATTCCTTATTCTGTGTCAGATCGGCCACTAGAAGCAGAACACCCGATTTTAAATGCCGTACAGCTAATTTTAGCTACCCCACAAGCTCGCCTACCGTTTTCTGATGTCATTACCTTATTAGAAATTCCAGCGGTGTATCGCAGATACGAGTTAGATGAATCCCATATCGCCCCATTAAAACAGTGGTTAGTAGAGGCGGGTGTGCGTTGGGGCTTTGATGGCGATTCCAGACAAACATTGGGTCTGCCTCAGTGGCAGCAAAACACTTGGCTTTATGGATTTAAGCGCTTACTCATGGGCTACGCCATGCAAAGTAGTGAAGCCGTTATGGGCATCGTGCCAGTTGAAAATGTAGAAGGGCTAGATGCGGCGATTCTGGGCCCACTGATGGAATTTGTGAATGACTTACATCAGTACACTCAAGATACGCAACAAGCCAGAACGTGCGAGGCATGGTCACCATTTTTTAATCAGTGGTTGCATCGATTTTTAAGCCCCAATGATGAAGAGCTCAGTCTTCTAGAGCATGTTTATGATAGCTTGGAAAACTGGGTGCAAAGTATTCAGGCGGTTAAGTATGAGCAGCCTATTGAATACGAAATATTTAGCGATGGTATTAAACAAGGTTTGCAACAGTCTAACGGCTCACAGCACTTTATGGTGGGTAAGGTGAACTTTTGTACTTTACTACCTATGCGCAGTATTCCATTTAAAATGGTTGCGGTATTGGGTTTAAATGATAGTGAATATCCGAGAAGCGTTATTCCTAATAGTTTAGATTTAATGCGTACACAACATAGGCTAGGTGATCGGAGCCGCCGAGATGAAGACCGTTATTTATTCCTAGAAGCCATTTTATCTGCTCGAGAATCCCTGTGGTTAAGTTATAAAAGTAAAAGCCAGCAAAATGATGAGCCATTAACACCATCTGTGGTATTGGCGGAATTTTTGGATTACCTACATCAAGGAGATGATCCCTTAGAACTGGTGCAGCAACACCCACTCCAACCATTTAATTCAAAATATTATGATGGTTCAGCTAATTTTTATAGCTACAACCAAGATTGGCTGGCGGCTATACAATCAAAAGATCAACAGACCGATAAGGTTAACGGTTCAAAAAATGATAGTCAGCTAGAACCTGTCATTGCATATAAAGAAGTATTGCTCGAACAATTCATTTTGTTTTTTCAGCATCCAACCAAGTACTACTTGAATCAAGTTTTAAATATAAATTTGAATCAGTATTTTGATGAACTGATCGACCATGAACCCTTTACCCTAGATGGCTTGGATCAATTTAAAATTAAGCAAAGCCTGATTAACGATAGGGTTCAGCAAACACACAGATATACAACACAGGTGGAAGGACAATTAGCGTTTGGTGAAATAGGTCAGCAACAGCTAGCAAGAATACAAGAGCAATTGGAACCTATGATAACGGCTTACCAGCAATTTGAGCATCATCAAGGGTATGGGCCAGTGGAAATCAACCTAAGTTTTAATGGAGAGCGGCCTCGGCTGCTTGGTTGGCAGTATCAGGTGTTTGATCAATATCACATTACGTTGATACCAAGCCGTTTTAAAGCTAAGCATCTCATTACAGTATTAATTGAGCAGGCATGTTTGAGTGCTATGGGCTTGCAAAAGCACTCCCGATTAATATGCCAAGATCAAATGATTTCTGTTCTACCGATGGATGCTAAGCAAGCAAGGGAATACTTACAATCCTTGATCGACATATTTATTCAAGGGCAGCAGCAACCATTAGCATTACTCATTGAAACCGCTTGGCAATTGGTTGCGCCATTAAGCCCTCGTGCACGTAAAAGTCAGCAGGACAACGCTTACGGGAAATTCTTTGGTAGTGAGCAATCCAGTGGCTGGGGGGAGCCTGGTGAGCGTGATGATATCCATGTTCGTCGCTGTATCGAGGATTTAAGCGATATTCCTTCAACCACAAGCGTATTATGCCATACCTTATTTGATGTTTGGTTAGACGAAGGTTTGATTGAGATGGAGCCATTGGTATGAGCCATACATCAGGCATGCAACCCTTAAAAGTACCCACAGTAAACCTTAGCGGAATTTCCTTAATTGAAGCCAGTGCCGGTACAGGTAAAACCTACACCATTACAGGTTTGTATTTACGCTTGGTATTAGGTCATAAATGTGAGCCATTATCCCCTGAAAATATTTTAGTAGTGACGTTTACACGAGCCGCGACCGAAGAATTGCGCAGCCGGATTCGCAGCCGATTACGCCAAGCCTATTTAACCTTAAATGGCCAAGGCAAAGATGAATTAATTGAATGCATTCAATCAGATTTAGGCGATTTAAAACAAGCCAAACAGCGTTTAAAAGATGCGCAACAACTAATGGATTTGGCCGCTATCTATACCATTCATGGCTTTGCTCAACGGTTATTAAGGCAAAACTCAGTTGAAACGGGTTTAAACGGTGAGTTTGAACTGTTACTTGATGAAAGTGAATTGCAACAGCAGGCCATACAAGATGTATGGCGCAGCCAAGTATACCCGTTGAAAGGTAATGAGTTGCAACTCGTGCTAGGGGAGTGGCCCACACCTGAGGCACTACTGTATAGCCTTCGATCTCTTATATATAAACAGGTGTCATTTCATTTAGGCGAAAGCCTTGCTGATTTAAGTCAAAGTGAAGCGTCTTTCAAATCAGCGTTTGAGTCATTTGCTCAAGAATGGCAAGTTAGTCAGCAAGATTTTATAGAAAAAATTCAGTCTCACCCTAAATTGCATGGCACGTTCGCTAAAGGTATTGCCAAAAAGGTTGGAGTCATCGAGCAATACATCAATGGTAAACTCAACCTTAAAAAGTCGGATGTTATAACTGCTTTAAGTAGTTTTTCACCAAGCGGTTTACTTAAATCTGTTAAAAAAGGTGGCGAACCTGTTAAACATATTCTAAGCGAATTATGTGAGCAATTAGCTTTATCACTTGAGACGCTTGAGCAAGCTAAGGTCTATGCTATTCGTGAAAAGCGTGTTGAGCTGTTAAATGCATTGCGCCAGCGTTTACAGTATCTAAAGCAACAGCAGCAATTGCTTTCTACGGATGACTTATTGGCCCAGCTGAATGGATGCTTACAAGGTAGCAATCAACAAAGGTTGCTACAGCACATTCGCCAGCAGTACCCAGTAGCCATGGTTGATGAGTTTCAAGATACCGATGCTGATCAATACCAAGTATTTTACCAGGTTTATTCCAATGCGTTAGTCGAAGCAGAGTCTCGCCACGCATTATTTATGATTGGTGATCCTAAACAGGCCATTTATAAATTCCGCGGTGCGGATATCTTTACCTATATCCAAGCCAAGCAACAAGTGGATGCTCAATACACCTTGGACACCAACTACCGCTCAAGCGCTGCTATGGTTGATGCGGTTAACCAAATTTTTAGCCAACACGATCACCCGTTCATCTATGATGACAGTATTCCGTTCTTAAGCGTTAAAGCCGAAAATAAAGCGTCACCTCTAGTTATAAATGATCAAGAACAAGCCGCTCTTACTTGGGTGGTTGTAAAAGACGAAGCCATTCAAAATAAAGCCTCTCTTAATGCTTTATGTGCTGAAAATTGTGCAGAACAAATCAGTTTACTGCTCAATCAAGGGGCCCAATCTTCGGCTACTATTAAAAATAATCCAGTCAGTGCAGGAGATGTTGCGATCCTAGTGCGCAATCGCATTCAGGCTGCTTTGGTAAAAGAGAGTTTAGCTAGGCGAGAAATTAGCTGTGTGTATGTTGGGCAAGACTCGGTGTTTGATAGTGAAGAGTGCCTAGCTATTTTAAGCTTACTACAAGCCGTACATGAATTAAGCGAACGGCTATTTAAAAATGCTATTGCGTACCCAACTTGGTCTCTAGAATTAACAGACTTAATCTCTTTAAATAACAATGAAAGTGCATGGGAAGGGCAATTAGAACAACTTTATACATGTCATGATATTTGGATGAAGCAGGGCATTATGGCCATGCTCATGTATTGGTTGCACACGCGGGCTCTGCCACAAAAGTGGTTAAGTGAATTAGAAGGGGAGCGTCGTTTAACTAACGTGATGCATCTTGCTGAAATATTGCAACATAGCGCCACGGAAGTTCAAGGCATGCAAGGCCTGATCACATGGCTTACTCATCAAATGACACAAGCAGCAGGCGATGCCGAACAAAAACAGTTGCGTTTGGAAAGCGATGCGAACCTTGTGCAAATCGTGACAATTCATAAATCTAAAGGTTTAGAGTATCCGGTGGTTTTTTTACCATTCAATTGGGACGGAAAAGAGTCAAAGGATGAATTATTCTTTGATGAAGGCACACAACGAAATATTTGTGATTTAGCAGACGACTATCAAGATGAGCGTATCCAAGAAGGGCTAGCCGAAGAGGTCCGTTTACTCTATGTAGGACTTACTCGAGCAGCAAGCAAATGCTATGTAACAATGCCAGAAGTTACAGAGAACAAGACTATTGATAAAGCAGTGTCGTTAAGTGCTTTGAGTCATGTGTTATTTGATGATGTGATGGTGGATGAACCTAAGCTGCCTAAGTTGGAATATTTAGCCACTCAATTGTCCTCCAGTTTTGATGTACAACTGGCGCTAACTAACAAAACCCACTTTAACGTTTGCAGTGAACAAACAGATTTAGTTGCACGAATATTTACAGGGAACATTAAGCAAGACTGGCAAATGTCTAGCTTTTCGAGTTTAGTAAGAAACCTGCACACGCCGCACTCCCCTAGGTTTGATTTAGATGATGATACTCAGCAAGAGCAGCCAATAATTGATAAAAGCGAATTAGCAGGGCAGTTCAAATTTCCACGTGGGGCCCATGCTGGTAATTTCTTACATACATTACTAGAAGAGATTGATTTCACTCAACTGCCTGATGATATCGATGATTTAATAGAAGGTTTATTAGCCCGATTTGGGATTGACTTAGAGAACCATCAGTTCGTCAAACCTTGGCTAGAGATCATTTTAAATAGTCATATGAATCAGCACACAGGTGAGCCTTTACGATTAGCTAATTTAAGTGAAGATCTAAAAAAGGTCGAAATGGAATTTTACTTTCCTGTGGAGCGGTTAAACCCTGGCGATTTCAATGCTTTGTTAAAGCGTTATCCCTGCCTTAAAACGGGCGATCATGGCTATGAAGCGGATATTAATTTTATGCAATTAAAAGGGATGCTAAAAGGAATCATTGATTTAACGTTTGAATGGCAAGGCCAGTATTTTATTTTAGATTATAAATCTAATCATTTAGGTGATTGTTTAGACGATTACCAAACCGATAACTTGCATCAAGCCATGGCTGAGCATCGATATGATGTGCAACTTGTGATTTATACACTGGCCCTACACCGTTTATTATCGTTGCGCGTCCCAAATTACGATTACGATACCCATATCGGAGGGGCTTATTATTTGTTCCTTCGTGGTTTAGATTTAAACGACTCACAAAGCGGACAGTTTTATTGTAAACCGGAAAAAGCCTTAATTTTAGCCCTAGATGCGTTACTTAAAGGTGCAAGTCTTGATAAAGCACTTTCTACTTGTTGTGAGATAACGCCAACTCAGGGGAGTCTATTATGAGTCTCTGTGAATATTTAACACGTTTAGCTCATATCAATATTCGCCCCTTAGATCGTGAGTTTGCAGGTTTTTTACAAGACCTAGCGCCAAGTCAGCCTCATACTGATTGGTTAGGTTTTGTTGTCAGCGCACAGTTGGGTCACGGTCATGTTTGTTTGGATTTTACTCAGCCTCATGA
>Ga0181591_10002847_pt1 | contig 14932 bp, 21 predicted proteins | sample 071ome_33_FD_133757 | JGI IMG/M metagenome (GOLD analysis project Ga0181591, IMG submission 133757) | Coastal salt marsh microbial communities from the Groves Creek Marsh, Skidaway Island, Georgia - 071412AT metaG (megahit assembly) | ecosystem: Environmental > Aquatic > Marine > Intertidal...
AAGAAGATCTAGTCGAAAAAGTTGACAGCTACCTCAACTATGTGGTTGAGTCTTGGATGGAAGAAAACAAAGTTGCGATCCAATCTGGCCTACGTACAGAAATCGCAGAAGGCTTCATGAACAAATTGAAAGATGTGTTCACTGAGTCTTATGTTGAAGTTCCAGAATCCAAAGTCGACCTAATTGATGAGCTAACAGCAGAAAATGAAGAACTAGAAGAAAACTTCAATGACGCTGTAGCAAAAGCAATTGCATTGGGCGAAGAACTAGAAACATATAAACGTGAAGCAATCATTCGTGAAGCATCACGTGATCTAGCTCAAACTCAAGTAGAAAAGCTTGCATCATTGGTAGAGGGTATTGATTTTGAAGACGAAGAAACATTTGCTGAAAAAGTAAAAATCGTCAAAGAATCACACTTCTCAAAGAAAGCAGTTGAGTCAACAATTGAAGAAGAAACAGACGAAGATGGCGAAGCTATCCAAGAAGAAGTTTCAGACGTAATGGCTCAATATCTTGCAGCAATCCGTAAATCAACTCAAAAATAAGTTAAACTAAGGAGATCCAATTATGGAAACTTATGATCGTCTCGTAGAGAAATGGTCTCCAGTATTGAACGAAGAGTCAGCTGGTAAAATCCAAGACGCACACAAGCGTGCGGTTACAGCGGCCGTTCTGGAGAACACAGAAAAAGCATTGGCAGAAGAAGGCGCACGCCAGAACTTCCTAAACGAAGATGCCGCAGCTAACAACACTGGTTCAGCAGCAAACTGGAACCCAGTACTAATTTCACTTGTACGTCGTTCTATGCCAAACCTAATGGCGTATGACGTTTGTGGTGTTCAGCCGATGACAGGCCCAACAGGCTTGATCTTCGCAATGAAATCAAACTACAAAACAACACGTGCTGGTGCAACATCAGGTAACGAAGCGCTATTCAACGAAGCAATCACAGGCTTCTCTGGCGATTCAAACGGCACACAGACACAAGAGCCTTCAGGCTTGAATGGTCTAACAGATGGAAACGCTGATTCAACAATCAACGATTCACGTTCTGGTCCTGACTTTGGTGCTGGTATGTCAACAGCAAATGCTGAACAACTAGGTACAACTGGTGAGACAGCGTTCGCAGAGATGGGCTTCACCATCGAAAAAGCGACAGTGACTGCGAAGTCACGTGCGTTGAAAGCAGAATACACTCTAGAACTAGCACAAGACTTGAAAGCGATTCACGGTCTTGACGCAGAGACAGAGTTGTCAAACATTCTGTCAACAGAAATCTTGGCTGAAATCAACCGTGAAGTTATCCGTACAGTTAACTCACAAGCTAAGACTGGTGCTTCAACAGGTAACACAGCAATCAACGGTATCTTTGACATGTCAACAGATGCTGACGGCCGCTGGTCAGTTGAAAAATTCAAAGGCTTGATCGTTCAAATCGAACGTGAAGCAAACCAAATCGCAAAAGAAACACGCCGTGGTAAAGGTAACTTCATCATCGCGTCTTCAGACGTTGCGTCAGCTCTAGCAGCTTCAGGTATGTTGGATTATGCTCCTGCATTGGCAACAAACTTGAACGTTGATGACACAGGCAACACATTTGCTGGTGTTCTTAACGGCCGCACAAAAGTTTACATTGACCCATATGCAACTACAGACTTCGTAACTGTTGGTTACAAAGGTACTAACCCATATGACGCTGGTGTATTCTACTGCCCATACGTACCACTAACAATGGTCCGTGCAGTTGGTGAAAATGACTTCCAACCACGTATCGGGTTCAAAACTCGTTACGGCATGGCTTCAAACCCATTTGTTGGTAGCTCACCTTCGGACGGTCTGGCAACTGCTAAGACTAACCAATACTACCGCATCTTCCGCGTGGACAACATCCTAGCGTAAGACTAAGAGTTAGCGGAAAGAAACTGGGGGGCTTCGGCCCCCCTTTTTTGTTTTGTTTAATTTCAATCACTTACGTTTTTTTCACAAAAAAATGCATTTTAGGGGTTTACATTTCAAAAGAAATGATTATATTAAATCTATAAGGAATGAAGGAGTAAGCTATGATTATGGAATTTAACTTTGTAGATGGTGCAAACTTTGCAACTAACTCAATCAAGCCTGTACGAATCACTCAGTTTGAGGAAAACGTTTTTGAGCTGTTTATGTCAAAAGGCAACTTGAATCATGATATGCCAAGCATTATGTGCTTTGAAACTTTTGAAGAAGCTGTGAAAACAGCTGAACATAAAGTTGGTGTTAAAGTTGAATGGGAGTAAACAAGTTGTGCCTTTTGTGGCATAACACTGGGGTTGCTTAGGCAGCCCCTTTTTTGTTATATAAATAGTCTAAAGATTTCCGGAGATAGTAATGGCTACACTTAATCCTTCAGCTACTGTTTCGGCTAGTAAGACAAACGTGTCAAGTGCACTGAATAATATTAACTTACTACAGCCAAATGGTTTTAAGTTGACAATTGATCGGAAGAACTTCCCTAACCTGGAGTTCTTTGCACAGAATATTGCTCATCCAACAGTAGATGCAACTGCTGCTGAGTTGAGCTATAAGCGTGTTTCTCGTATCCATATGCCGGCAGATAAGCTGACCTTTGGTGACTTAACAATTAACCTTATCCTTGATGAAAATATGAACTCATATATTGAGATGTATAATTGGTTGTCACGTATTGTAGAAGAAGAGATGCCTAATCCATTGGATAGGACTCAACAGCTTCCTCCACATGAAGCAGATATTACTGTACAAATTTTAAACTCAGCAAATAACGTAGTCAGAACAATTCGTTATATTGACTGTGTCCCAACATCACTTGGTTTCCTTGATTTATCCACTCAGAATGCAGAGGGATATATAGTACTACCAGTAACATTTAGATTTACTTACTTCAATATTACCTAATTGAAAGCTTTATATTATGTTAGATTTGCAATCCATTCTTGAACAATGGCAACAAGACTGTGTAATTGATAACTCACGTTTAGATGATGTATCAAGAGACACTCCAAAACTCCATGCAAAATACCTACAACTACTTTCACTGTCAAAGTTACAAGTGAAACGTGCTGAAGCATCTCAAAAAGTTTTGCTAAAAGACAAATGGTTATATTATAATGGTAAGATGGATAAGGAAACTATTGAAGAAAAAGGATGGAACTATGATCCTTTTGATGGCTTGAAGGTATTGAAAGGAGAGATGGATTACTACTATGACTCGGATCCTGAGATTCAGAAGTCAGAAGAAAAAATCCAATATTACAAAACAATTGTGGAAACTCTAACAGAAATTGTAGATTCTTTGAAATGGAGACACCAAACTGTCGGTAACATTATAAGATGGAAACAATTTGAAGCAGGTGGATAGTGGCTGATATTAACCTAGAACTTATTAACTATAGTATGCTATATGTCGACACTGATCGTGGCATTGCTCAGGAGCTTTCTGAGTACTTTAGTTTTTATGTTCCTGGTTATAAGTTTATGCCTGCTTACCGTAATAAGATGTGGGATGGTAAGATACGCTTGTTCAATAACATGACGTATGAGATTTCTGCTGGTCTATATACCCATATTCAAAAATTCGCGTCTGAACGTAACTACACCGTCTCCACGATTCCGCATAACGTGTACGGATTACCTGGCGAAACTCACACAATTCCCGAGTGGGACTTATGGCTCGACAACGAGGCTCAGTATTTACCATTCCGACCTCGCAGCTACCAAGAAGAAGCAATAAAAGTGGGCTTAAAATCCACACGCGCAATTTTATTATCTCCTACAGGTTCAGGCAAATCGTTTATTATTTATCTGATATTGAAATATTATATGTCAATGATTGAAGATAAACAGCAAATATTAATCATTGTGCCAACTACTTCTTTGGTTGAACAAATGTACAATGATTTTAAAGACTATAATATGAATGTTGAAAACGCGGTACATCGGATTTATTCTGGTAAGGATAAGAATACAAATAAACGTGTTATTATTTCAACATGGCAAAGTATTTACAAGTTTCCGAAACAATGGTTTCAAAAATTTGGTATGGTAATTGGTGATGAGTGTCATGGCTTTAAGTCAAAATCACTATCATCTATTATGAACAAAGCAACACAGGCAAAATATCGCTTTGGCACAACCGGTACTTTGGACGGTACACAGACACATCGACTCGTCCTTGAGGGATTGTTTGGTCCAGTTTACAAGGTAACAACTACGAAAAAATTACAAGACGATGATACTTTAGCACCTTTAGACATTAAAGTATTATTGTTAAATTATTCAGAGGAGGTAAGGAAGAACTTTGGAAAGCAGACATACCAACAAGAAATTGACTTCATTATTGGAAATGCTACTCGTAACAGGCTCATTCGTAATCTCGCTTTGGATGCTCAAGGAAATACTCTCATCTTATTTAATCGTGTGGACGCTCATGGAAAGCCTCTCTATGAGATGATAAATAGTAAGGTACAGGAAGGTAGGAAAGTTTTCTTCGTTTCTGGTGAAGTTGCGACTTCAGATCGTGAAGCAATCCGAAAAATTGTGGAGAAACAAAATGATGCAATTATCGTGGCTTCCCTTGGCACTTTTAGTACTGGGATTAATATTCGGAATCTTCACAATATCGTATTCGCTTCTCCCTCAAAGTCACAGATTAAAGTCTTGCAATCAATTGGAAGAGGACTTAGAAAATCGGACGATGGTAGGACTACGCAGCTCTATGATATCGCAGACGACTTGCACTGGCAAACAAGAAACAATTACACATTAATGCATTCTGCTGAACGTATCCGTATATATGATAAAGAACAATTTAACTACAAAGTGATAAAGGTGGACATAGAATGAACGATGATAGAATAAGACATATGAGAATGTCGACCGGAGATGAAATCGTCTGCGAAGTTCTTGAGTGGGACGATGACGATGAATCAGTAGAACTTATTGTCCGTAACATATATAAAATCATTTCAATGGAACCACCTGGTTCAAATACAAGAATCTTTACACTACGTCCTTTTATGTGCTTACAAAACAATTCAGCATTGTTCCAATCTGTAAACACTCAACACATTGTTACTACAGCAATCCCTGCTACTCAATTGGTAGAGCAATATAAAAATGTTGTTGAAACAGAAAACATGAGTGATGATGAATTAGAAAAAAAGATTACAGCAGAAGTTGAACGTATTCGCGCGCAGATGAGAGATGTTTCTGATTCAGCGGAAAGCAATATTATCCAATTTAGTGCAAAACCTAAAGATACAATCCACTAGTATCCACCCACTCCAAAAAACCTTAGATTTATTCTACCACATTTTTCAGGTTTGTAAACCCCAAAAATGCACTTTTTCGTAAATTTTTTTAGTTTACATCTCTCCACATTTTGATTATAATAGTATTATTGGAAAAGGATTTATTATGTCTAAACGAAAAAGCATACATTATGTTAACAACAAAGAGTTTTCCAACGCTGTTGTTGAATACTGTAAAGTTCTAGCAGAAGCAAAACAAAAGGAAGAACCTTTACCCAAGGTTCCGGATTATATTGCGTCTTGTTTCTTGCGTATTGCAGAAGGTCTTTCTCACAAGTCTAACTTTATTCGTTATACGTACCGTGAAGAAATGGTAATGGATGCTGTTGAAAATTGTTTACGTGCTATTGAGAATTATAATATTGAAGCTGCAACTAGAACAGGGAATCCAAATGCTTTTGCATATTTCACTCAAATCTCGTGGTATGCTTTTCTACGCCGTATTGCGAAAGAAAAGAAACAACAAGACGTCAAACTCAAATACATTTCTCAGAGTGGTCTAGAACAACATGTTTATGGCGCTGATGATCCACAAGCAGCGAGCGTTGTCAACTCTTTCCTCGATCAACTAAAGGATCGGATTGACAAGGTTAAAGAAAAAGATACAGAGTTTAAAGTGTACATGAAAGAAGAAAAACTTCGCCGGAAACGTGTACTAAAAGTCGACTCTGATTTACAAAGGTTCATCGATGACGACGACTAAAGAATCTTATTTGAAAAGTCTAAAAGCTTCTCATGCTAAATTAGATGAAATGATTTCTGAACTTGGTAGGTATCCTGGTTTGGAGGCAAAAGCTTTAAAAAAGAAAAAGCTTGCTTTGAAAGAGAAAATTTTAGAGGTAGAACAAGAAATTGAAAGTAGCAATTTTAAATGACACTCATGCTGGCATTCGCAATAGTTCTGACGTATTTATCGATAACGCGGAAAAGTTCTATAGCGATGTATTTTTTCCTTATCTTTTGGAACATAATATTCGGACTATCGTTCACCTTGGTGATGTTTTCGATAACAGGAAGTTTGTTAACTTCCGTGCTCTTAACAGGTATCGTAAGTCATTTCTTACAAAACTAAGAGAGTACGGAATGCACATGCATATCATTCCTGGTAACCATGACACCTATTACAAAAATACAAATGAGCTAAACTCCTTAAAAGAATTACTCGGCCATTACATGGGTGAAATTACTATCCACATGGATCCAACTGTAATTGATCTTGATGGATTACAGTTTGCAATGCTCCCTTGGATTTGTAATGAGAACTATGATAAGTCCATGCACTTTGTTCAAAACTGTAAAGCTGATATGCTAGGTGGCCACCTTGAATTGGCTGGTTATGAAATGATGAAAGGTATTGAAGCACCACACGGAATGGATCCATCAATCTTTAGCAGATTTGAAATGGTGTTGTCTGGACATTACCATACAAAATCTGCAAAGGGTAATATCCATTACCTCGGATCACAGATGGAATTTTATTGGAACGATGCACATGATAAAAAGTACTTCCATACGTTGGATACAGAAACTCGAGAACTTACACCTATTCGTAATCCCCATACTCTTTTCCATCGTATCTATTACGATGATTCTAAGTATGATTTTAATGATTATGACCTCTCCGACCTAGACGAAAAATTTGTTAAAGTTGTTGTAATTAATAAATCTGAGCTGTTTACATTTGACCGATTTATTGATAGAATACAGAATAGGAAAATACACGAACTCAAGATTCAAGAAAGCTTTTCAGAATTTGTTGGCGATCAGGTTGAGGATGAAAGTGTATCACTCGAAGACACAAGCACATTACTTAATTCCTATATTGATAACGTAGATACGGAATTGGATAGAGACCGCATTAAAAAAGAAATGCATGATCTCATGATTGAGGCACAAACCTTAGAAATAGCATGATTTTATTTAAAACTTTACGGTGGAAAAATTTTCTATCGACAGGAAATAGCTGGACGTCTGTAGACTTTACAAGCCATAAGACCACATTGGTCATTGGCCATAATGGTGCAGGCAAATCCACATTATTAGATGCTTTATCATTTGCACTATTTGGTAAAGCACACCGGAATATTAGTAAACCCCAACTGATTAATACCATTAACAATAAAGATTGTCAGGTAGAGGTTGAGTTTACTGTAGCCGGATCGAATTTTAAAGTTGTGCGTGGAATCAAACCAGGTAAGTTTGAAATCTGGAAAGATGGGACTATGATTAACCAGTCCTCCCACGCTAAAGAGTACCAGAAGATCCTCGAACAAAACATCATTAAGCTTAATCATAAAAGCTTCCATCAGATTGTTGTGCTCGGCTCTTCTTCCTTCATTCCTTTCATGCAGCTGTCAGCGCAGAATCGTAGGGATGTTATCGAGGATCTTCTGGACATTAACGTATTCTCTAAAATGAATAGCATCTTGAAAGAAAAAAATGGTATCCTTAAGGACCAGCTAAAAGATGTTGATTATGCGCTTGAACTATCGAAGGAAAAGATTGACTTACAGTCCAAGTACATTAAAGAAGTGGAGGCATTAAGTAATGATCAGATCGATGAAAAAGAAAATGAAATCTTCCTCGCCGAAGACTCAATATCGAACTTACAGCATGAAAACAATGCAACGTCCGAAGAAATCGAAAAGCTTTCGGCCGGCCTTGAAGAAGCTCTCAAAGAGAACCACGATAAGAAGCAGACGCTTCTTCACTACAACGCAGAGTTCAACCAAAAAATCAAACAGCTTGTTAAAGACTCAAAGTTTTACGAGGAAAATGATACGTGCCCCTCATGTTCCCAAGATATTGACGAGGACTTACGATCGGAGAAACTCTCCACCGCCAGATCCAAAGCATCAGAGATACAGAAAGCTTTGGACGATGTCGCTAACCAGTCGGCTATTGTGGAATCAACTCTTGAACGGCTCAACGATGCCTCAAATGATGTCAGAACCAAAACCGCACTTATATCTGGCAACAATCGTGAAATCGTACGGTTGCAAGGACAGATTAGAAATTTGTCCGATGCCATATCAAAAATACGCGGCAATGATGGTGATGTAGCAAAATCCAAAACAGAACTAGAACAACTCAAGGAAGAAAAAGCAACATTATTTGAAAAACGGTTGTACATTAACGAACAACTGACTTATAATAGTGTTATCCTTGAAATGCTAAAAGACACTGGCATTAAAACAAAAATCATAAAGCAGTACTTACCAGTTATAAATAAGCTTGTAAACCAGTACTTGCAAGTTCTGGACTTCTTCGTATCATTCCATTTGGACGAAGCATTTTCCGAAACAATTAAATCACGTCATAGAGATTCGTTCTCTTACGACTCGTTTTCCGAGGGTGAGAAACAACGTATCGATCTGGCGTTATTGTTTACTTGGCGTATGATCGCCAAGATGAAAAATTCAGTATCAACAAACCTGTTGATCTTGGATGAAACCTTTGACTCATCTCTCGACTATGAGGGTGTAGATAACTTAATGAAAATTATTTACACACTTGGAGATGATACAAACGTATTTGTGATTAGTCACAAAGGCGATATTCTCGATGGCAAATTCGAAAACAAGCTAGAATTTTACAAAGAGAAAAACTTTAGTAAGATAAAAGGAAACTAATAATGGAACTATCCAGCTTTACTATGCAATCTTTGAAAAACTTTGCTTCCATTAATCCTAACTTAGTTATCCGTGGTGGGAACACTATTATGACTATGTCGGAGGCAAAGAATGTATTGGCTATGGCTACCGTAGCTGAGGATTTTCCTCAAGAGTTTGGCATCTATGATCTAAACGAATTCCTATCAGTAGTGAATCTATTTGACACTTCTAACCTGAAGTTTGATGATTCTTACTTGACAGTGAATGATATGTCAGGCCGGTCTAAAATTAAATACTTCTATTCTGATGTTGATATGCTTACGTCACCGACAAAGCCTATTGCTATGCCAGATCCTGAAGTTACTTTTGTTCTAGACCAGACTACGCTGAACAATTTAAAACGTGCGGCCAGCGCTCTTGGCCACAATGAGGTATCAATTACAGGTGCCAATAATGTTATTACTCTTACTGTTGTTGACAGTGAAAACACTACATCAAACTCATACTCCATTGATGTAGATGGTGAGTATAGCTCGGATGATTTTAACTTCATCCTTAACATCAATAACCTACGTATGATCCCAGGTGATTACAAGGTTGAAATTTCATCAAAGCTGATTTCTCAGTTTACAAATATGAGTGACGATCAAAATTTAGTATATTGGGTCGCGCTTGAAAAAACTTCGACATACAAATAAGGAGATTATTATGTCAGACGAAACAGTCAACGAAACAGTAGAACAAACATTCAATTTGGCTAACCGTACCTCTCGTTCTATCGTAGCAGTAATTGATGCTATTGTACAACGTGGTGGTTTCCGTGGTGAAGAACTTTCTACAATTGGTACACTACGTGACCAAGCTATTCAACTTACACAACTATGCGAACAGCGAGCACAAGAAGAAGCAGCCGAAGCTGAATAATATATCCCGTGGGATATAAAATAAGAATATACCTTCTGAGATATATTTGATATAATGGCACTATTGATTATGGAGTATGTGAATGGCCAAAGACTTCTTGTGGGTAGAAAAATATAGACCCAAAACAATATCTGAAACTATCCTTCCAACACGTTTGAAAGATACGTTTCAAAAAATGGTGGACACCGGTGACATCCCTAATATGATGTTCGCCGGGTCTGCTGGTCTTGGTAAGACTACAGTCGCAAAAGCTATGTGTAATGAACTAGGTTTGGACTATATTCTTATCAATGGATCAGAAGAAGGAAACATCGATACCCTACGTGGTAAGATTAAACAGTTTGCTTCTACTGTATCTTTACAAGGTGGATACAAAGTTATTATCCTTGATGAGGCTGATTATCTTAATCCTCAATCAACCCAACCCGCTCTCCGTGGATTCATCGAAGAGTTTTCAGATAACTGCCGGTTTATTCTTACATGTAACTTTAAGAACCGCATTATTGAACCCCTCCATTCTCGTTGTGGTGTTTATGAATTTAATACCACGAAGAAAGATTTAGCTGATTTAGCAGCACAATTTTTCAAACGTTTCATATACATATTAGACCAGGAAAGTGTTTCTTATGAACAGAAAGCTGTAGCTGATCTAATTATGAAACATGCTCCTGATTGGAGGAGAGTAATCAATGAAGGACAGCGCGTATCTATTAGTGGTGCTGGCATTAACGGCCAGTCCAGTAATAATGTTAGTGGCAACGTTACTGAACTTGTGACAGCTTTAAAAGACAAAAACTTTAAAGTGATGCGTAAGTGGGTTACAAACAACATGGATGTTGAGCCTGTGGCAATCTTCCGTGGCCTCTACGATAATATGTATGAATACCTTGAACCCCAATCAATTCCACAAATGGTTCTTATTCTAGCAGACTATCAGTATAAGGATGCATTTGTAGCTGACCATGAATTAAATGTGGTAGCATGCATGACAGAAATTATGGCACAAGTGAGTTTTAAATAATGGCACCATATGATGGACTAAATGATGCTTGTATATTTGATTTTGAAACGTTGTCTCAAGATCAGATTTCAGGTGTTGTTCTTTCAATGGCTATGGTTAATTTTTCTGAGACTAGATTTAGTGGTGATAACCCACATACCTATGAAGAACTATTAGCTAATAGTAAATTGATTAAATTTAACGTAGAGGAACAGGTTAAGACCTATAAGCGTAGTATCAATAAGGAAACGCTAGAATGGTGGAACGGGCAACCCTCCGAGGCACGGAAGCAACTTAAGCCTTCGGATGAGGACAAATCCATCTCAGAACTCTATAACTTTTTTATTGTAAATAAATCAGCAAATGTAACCAAAGTCTATACGCGTGGTAATACATTTGATCCTATTTTCCTTGAACATATTATGAAGCAGTGTAACCAACCTATGCCATATAATTGGTGGGAAGTACGTGATACTCGTTCCACTATTGAAGGTTTAACATGGGGTTCTGGTCTCAAGAATAGTTTTATTCCTGAAGGGCTGGAAGAAAAGTTTATTGCACATGATCCACAACATGACATCGTTATGGATGTTATGCGGATGCAAACTGTGGTAAGATATATAAATGAATCACTTTGACTATTTAAAATCCATTAATGATACAAAAGACGATATCATGATTGGTGAGCAAGCCGAGAAGGATTACAATCCTTTCATGGTTAACCGTGGGCTTGGTTACTTTTATGATACGGTTGCTCTTGCAAATGTCATGAATCAATACCATAATATTGACAAAAAGCTACAATATCACTTTTTTATAAATACTGTCAGGAAACGTAAACGTTTTTCTAAATGGAATAAACCTGAAACACACAGTGATATTGAAGTGATAAAAGAGTACTATGGCTATAGCAATGACAAAGCAAGACAAGTCCTCTCACTTATATCGCCTGAACAAATAAAAATTATAAAAGAAAAGGTGAGTAAAGGTGGAAGAAAATAGTATTATTGAATGGTCTCCAACAACCATGTTGGAAATCACACTAAACGAACCAGACGACTTTTTAAAGGTTCGTGAGACACTAACTCGTATCGGCGTAGCTTCCCGTAAAGATAAGAAGCTTTATCAATCTTGCCATATCCTACATAAGCAAGGACGTTATTTTATCGTTCACTTTAAAGAGTTGTTTATGTTGGATGGTAAGAAAGCAAATCTCGAAGACAATGATATCGCACGTAGGAACACCATCGCCACATTGTTGAGCGACTGGGGACTAATCGATTTTGTGAAGAAAGAAGAATTGGTGGTGGCACCTCTGCGTCAAATTAAAATCATTTCGTATAGAGATAAAGATAATTGGGAATTATGTCCGAAGTACAACATCGGAAATAAATAATCACCTGATGCATATTAGGTATTCCATTTTTGTATAGCTTATGATACTATATAAATTATAAATAGTTTTGCAGTGCGGATGGTCCGGCTGCAAAACTATTCTTGCTTGTAAAAGGAGAAAATTATGACAGGCGTACAATCACTATTTCCACGTTCATCTTTTGTTGGCTTTGACCATTTACTTAATGAATTAGATTATGTAGCAAAGCATTCACAAGATCATTATCCCCCACATAATATTATCCGAGCAGGTGATCACGATTACCTAATCGAATTGGCTGTGGCTGGATTTAGTAAAGACGAGCTTAACATCGAAGTTAAAGATCGTACATTGACTATTACTGGTGAACACGTAAGTAAAGGTCGCGAGTATATTCACCGTGGCATTTCCACTAAGAAATTCAAACGCACCTTCAGGCTGTCTGAACATGTAAAAGTAAACGGAGCAGATCTGGTAGACGGAGTATTGTCAGTAGAACTGAGATACGAGATTCCACAGGAACTGCGTCCTCGTAAAATCGAAATCGGTCATTACGAGGAAATAACAAATGACACAGACACTAAAGAGCTTCTTCAAGAAGCTGATTAACGACTATGGCGAAGCAAAAAAATTCCGTGCGACAGTAAAGGAATTGCGTGCTTTGACTGATAAAGAATTGAACGACATTGGTATTAACAGAGGCGATATCTATTCTATCGCACGTATGGATGGAGACATTAACCCTAATCTAAAAGGACATGTCTAATGTTTTATACTGAAACTGTTACTATCGATCATCGTTCATACTTCCAAAAACTTTGGACTGGTTTTCAAAACTGGTGTGAAGTTGTTGGGTATAGCAGAGCAGCTGCGCACTTAGCATCTCAAGGATACTATGAGGAAGCTAAGCATTGCATGGAGCAGATTGCAAAACTGAAACGCTAATAGAAGAATCTTAGCAGAGGGGCTGTAATGGCCCCTTCGATCACAACACAGACACAGGAGAATATTATGTCTAATCCTTATCAAATCCGTACCGACGTTCTAGCAATGGCAAAGAACATGTTGGACAAGCAATATGACACTCAGATGGAAATTGCAAAAACCATGTTCGAAGCAAACAAAGAGAATTTGGAACTTGCTACCGAAGCATGGAACAAGTACATTCCAAAGATGTACACGATGGAAGAGGTTATGGAAAAAGCCAACGAAATGTATTCATTTGTTTCAGAAAAGAAATAAGTTATTGATTACAAACAAAAAGAAAAGTGCGCTTCGGTGCACTTTTTTGTTTACAAATGGTTTGAACTGTGGTAGTCTAGATATATCAGCTAATGGAGAATATTATGACTACATCACAACTTATCCACCAATATCTTCAAACTAACACTATCAAAAAAATTCCCCAATCCAAACTCAAAAAACATAACATCCCCACCTTCAAACAACACTACTATCTCCAAAACAAATCTAAATCTTCCACCACCACTACCTCTCCCACCAAAATCCAATACTCCTAATAAAGGACTTATATTATGACTCACACACAACACACCTTTGATATCGCCTGGGATTGTGACATTCAATCTTTTCTAAAATTTCTACTTGACCATGACCTTAAACTTGAATCCTTCATTCCATATGGGCCTGGTGGTGGGAATCCGGAAATAACCGTATCTGGTCCACCAGACCAAATTGAAGAAATAAAAGCAATAATGTAAACTTAGGGGGTGTACAACCCCCTCTTTTTATTTTATAATAGACTCCAAACCGGAGGTATATTTTTTGACATTCTACACATCTGTAAATCGCTATGGCAACTCAATCTTGTATCGTGGTGTAAATGCCAGCGGTGCACCTATTGCTACTAAGATTCCGTTTAAACCTAAGCTATACATTCCTACTAAGGACGCATCTGAGTTTAAATCATTTAATGGTGAACCTGTAAAGGAAGTAGAGTTTGCTTCCATGCGTGAGTCTAAAGAATTTATTGAAATGTATGATGGTACTGAAAACTTCCATATCTATGGTACCACAAACTACATCCATCAATTTATTACTGAACGTTTTCCTACAGACATCCACTTTGATATCCGTCATGTAAATGTAGTCAACATCGATATTGAGGTAGCAAGTGATGATGGTTTCCCTACACCAGAGGAAGCTGCTTATCCTGTTATCTCTATTGCATTAAAGTCCAGTAAGTCATCAGTGTATCAAGTCTGGGGTCTTGATGATTACGATCCAACTAAGTCTGAATTGGATGTCATGTCTCAATATCATAAATGTGATAGTGAAGAGGAATTGTTAGCTAAGTTCTTGGGTTATTGGACTAAGAACTATCCTGATGTTATTACTGGCTGGAACACTCGTTTCTTTGATATTCCATACCTGGTAAATCGTATTGCTTTGATTGGATCAGACACTGCAGCCAAACGTCTTTCACCTTGGAACATGGTAAACGAACGTATTACAACTATGGGTGGTCGTCAGTTACTAGGTTTTGAATTGGTAGGTATCCAACAAGCTGATTACCTTGAGTTGTTTAAAAAGTTTGGCTATTCATATGGCCCGCAAGAATCATATAAGCTTGACCATATTGCTTACGTAGTTCTTGGTGAACGTAAGTTGTCATATGAAGAACACGGTAACCTGTACACTCTGTATAAGGAAGACCATCAGAAGTTTA
>Ga0181591_10002852_pt1 | contig 14912 bp, 28 predicted proteins | sample 071ome_33_FD_133757 | JGI IMG/M metagenome (GOLD analysis project Ga0181591, IMG submission 133757) | Coastal salt marsh microbial communities from the Groves Creek Marsh, Skidaway Island, Georgia - 071412AT metaG (megahit assembly) | ecosystem: Environmental > Aquatic > Marine > Intertidal...
CACCTCCTGGTTATGTTGGATATGAAGACGAACCGAAACTTATCAAGCATATCAAGAACCACCCTCACAGCATTATCCTTGTAGATGAGATCGAAAAGGCACATCATCTGGTTACAAATATTTTTCTTCAGATTCTTGAAGAAGGTCATATTACAGATGCAGAAGGAACTGAACACAACTTCAAGAACGCGATTATCATTATGACAGGAAATGTCGGCGCAAATGTTATCCAAGATAATTCTACAGTCGGTTTCCTTCGTAACGAGTATCACGACATCCAAGAAAAGGTTAAAAAAGAGCTAAAGAAAGAGTTCCGTCCTGAGTTTCTTAATAGAATTGACGATGTAGTAATTTTCAATCAATTGGAACCAGAAGATAATGCTAAGATTGTATCTTTGCTTCTACGCGAGTTTAAGCAGCGTGTTAAGGATAGTAGAGGTCTCAAGCTTCAGTTTACTCCTAAGGTCAACGAATTTCTACTAGAGAAGGGTATTGACGAGAAGATGGGTGCAAGACCATTAAAGAGAACCATCAAAAAGACACTAGAAACAAAACTAGCTGACTTTATTATCGACTACGAACTTACCAAGAATAACCTTACAATTGAGTTTGATATTGACGATAAAGACGAAGTTGATTGTTATTTGATTGAGAAGTAATTACCTTCTCACTCTACCGAAGATGGCCCCCGTGATAGCTGCAAGTGTGTGGCTATCAGAAGGCAGGAATGTAACTCCCGGAAATGCCATAAACTTCATTTTCTCGATAGATTCAAAGAGGAAAGGAATTTTCAAACCTCCAGTTTCAGTGTAAGCAAAATATACAGTAACGTCTGTAAATGCCGGAGCTATAATTCTGAAACCGATAATCACTGCAAATGCAAAAATTGCAAGAATAGATGTGGTTACACCGAAAAGGATACCCATACGTTCACGAATATCGGAAGCAGCCTTATGATCCGCTCTGACCATCTCGCCTCTGGCTTCCTCTTTGGCCCTGGCGTTATCACTAGCTTGTGCCCACTTATCCACAAGGGCACGAATAATCATCGTGACTGCAAATGTGATTAACTCTGGTGGAAACATAGAAGTATTTATACTTCTTGTGTTTATGGATTCATTCCAAAGCCTAGTTGCTCCTTGTCTTCATCGCTTAGTCCCTGGAAGGCCTGTATCAGCTGTTTCGCTTTTGGTGACAAATTGTCTGCAAATGCTAATGCATTTACGGCCGCATCTACACCATCAGTTGCTGCCGCATCGACACCTACAGGCAATGCCTTACCTACCGCTTGTGCGCCTTTTGAGACCGCTTGTGCGCCTTTTGAGACCGCTCCTTTCGCAGCATTGACCGCAGTTTGTGTGCCTTTTGAGACCGCTTGTGCGCCTTTTGAGACCGCTTGTGCGCCTGTTGAGACCGCTCCTTTCGCAGCATCGACCGCAGTTTGTGCACCTTTTGAGATAATACCTCCCACTCCTTTCGCAGCACCGGCCGCAGTTTGTGCACCTTTTGAGATAATACCTCCCACTCCTTTCGCGGCTGCACCTACGACTCCTGCACCTGCTTTTAAAGCAGCTCCTGCAACTAAAGCAGGAAGAATTTCATTAAGAATCTCAGGCTCTTCATGCCTTAACTCCTCAATGAGAGCTTCTGTTCTACGTAGAGCTCTATGTTCACTAAAGGTTCTCATTATCGACCCATTTCGTAATTGTCGAGCTCTTGATCACGACTCCTGGCGGCACGGAGGTCGTCAGGACTCAAACCAGCTTCACCTGCCTTATTACGAACCTTCTTCAACGCTGATTGTTCATCTCCACGAATCTTCTGTGGAGCAAATTGACGGTTTTCATCTTCGTATGAGTTATAAATAGAACCCACAACATCAGCAATGGCTTGAAGACCCATACCAGACTTAGCATGTTGTAGAACAGCATCGACTCGATCAGGTCCAAGAAGAGTACGGACGGTAATCCAAGCATTGATCAATTCTCCTTGTTCACCACTTGCAAGGTGGCCGTATTGATTTTGGATTTGTTCCATTTCATCGGACGTGAACTCGCCGTCATCTTCCAATGCAGCTTCCAATGTGTCTCTCAGACCAGGCTCACCTTCGATAATCTTGTGGGCACTTGCTGCCTTCTGTAAGATAGAAAAGGACGCGTCTAATGTAGTGGACTTGTCTTTAGTTAGCTTTGTTGCTTCTTCGAGAACTTCGGTGGAAACATACTTGGAACATACTTTATCAAATTCGGTCATGGTTTAAATATTTACAAATTTCTTGCAAAGCATCACGAGATTTTGTATAATATTAGAAATGAAAGTAGATATAGATTTTATCAACGAGATTTGCAAACGCTATTATCAAGAAAATAAGGATAATGAAGATCGAATCCCGACTGATGATTTAGCGATGGCCTTGAGCGTATTTGTATATAAGTGGGATCAAGATGGTCTAAATCCCACTTTAGACCACTATGATGCGATTATTTCTACTGCAGAGGTGACCTACAGAGTATTAGAGGACCTTATGAGGGAACAAGGGAGTACCGAATACTACAGAGGTCTTGTTGAAAGATGCGGTAAGGCCGTCGGAGTCAGAGCATATACTGATGATGACGGTGTTGTTCATCAAGATGTTCTTAATGCAAAGGTGCCTGAGATCATTGAGGAAGATTATTCGCAGGGGTATGTCACTGTTCAGGATGTCGTCAATGCAGTAAGAGAAGGACTGAATCCGCCTGACTGAATTTTCATATAGGCAATAAAAAAAGGACGACCCGAAAGAGTCGTCCTTTTTTGTAGGGTGGCTAATAGGTAGGTTAAATTATCTGCGTTCGATATCCGTGATAGTTTCGCCGTGACTTTTATAAGGATCTTCCGAATCTGCTTGTAGGAATCCTGTAACAGGAATGCCATGATATGTGAAATTGATTTCCCAGACTACAAACGGACTATCCCAAAGTTCATCATCCATAATGGTGGTGAACTCTACGTCATCGATTGCTTCTGCATCTTCCGAATTGAGATCAATTTCTGTCGGAAATTCGCCGTCAGAATTAACACTCATACCATGTTCACCTGCTGCATCGTCTCTGTATGCACCGGATGTACGGTCAATTCCACCGCCGCCAGGCTGAGCACTACCAGCAGAATGTACATCAAAGTATTCCTCAGTGAGCAATCCAGGCTGCTTCATATTATGAGTTACAATAGCTTTAGTATTATGTGTTGACTCAGCATACACTTCGAAAAGCTCTTTATTTGCTCTGTCGTTGTGTGTTTGATTAAATTGTACATTGACAGGAACGTAACCTTCGTCTACAGTAGAAGATTTGACATGAATAACCTCTCTGCCATATTCATTTGTAGATTTCTTTACGTTTTCTTTGCCATACTTTGAAACAGCATCTTCGTATGACAATCCTGTTTGTTTCCATGAAGATCCTTTAGACTCACCGTCAATTGTGCTTGCTTCCTTGACTAGTATCACATCATTACCGTGTTCGTTCTTTTGTCTTTTAACATTTTCTTTACCATACTCTGAAACAGCATCTTCGTATGATAATCCTGTCTGCTTCCAGGAAGATCCTTTAGACTCACCGTCAATTGTGCTTGCTTCGTCTACTTGTTTATCGTCGTCGGAATCGTCTTCAGCGTGATCGTCTTTGCCTGGTTTCTTATCCGCCCAGTCTGGAACACCATCGCCGTCAGCATCTGGTTTTTTCTTCTCCTCTAGTACATCTTCCTCAGAGTACATTCCGGAGTAAAGTTCGTTTAGTAGATGAAAATCTTTGTCCATTATACAATTATTTATAATGAACAGCAATCTAAACTAGAATCTTGGACCTATTCCTGCCAAATATGCAGCTCTTTTTTTCCACCAATCCCAGTCTTCTCTAAATTCATAAAACAGAAAGTTGTCAATTTTCCATATCTTTCTCGTGAACCTTAACCACAAGAATTCAAATATACCAATGTCATACCATTTCTTAAGGGTCCCTAGTGGTGGTTTGAGTTCAACAGCACCTCGGTATTTGTTCCTGATATAAACCGAACATACTCTACTGATAAAATTACGCATCGATCAAACCAAGAACTTTCATTTCCTTTTCATTGAGAAGATTTGTTGAGTCTTCTCGAACTAAGACACTCAACCCGTCGCCTCGTCTAACGAAGTCATCTAAGTTCAACCTATCCTTGATGTGCTCTAAGGTGGTGTATAGATTTTCTGCAATCTCAACTAAGTCTTCTTTTTCTAGACAGTCGAGAGGGATTTCGTGTGATTTTTTATTCATAGATTCTTTAAGTTTTTTGATTTCGTCTTCAATGATAAGGGGTTCCTTACGAGGAGGACCAATGTATTCAATGTCGTTCCGGGAAGCTGGTTGTTCTGAGTCAGATTTAATATCCTGCAGATCTAAAATAACATTTCTCAATTCATCTCTTGCTTTAAATCCTTCTGAACAAATTTTGCGATAATCCTTCGGCAAATTATCATTGCGATAAATTTGAGACTCAAGCTTATTTAGTACATCAGAAAAAGGTAGTACTAATCCCTGGAGCCTCTTAATGACATCCTTCCTTGTTATTTGTAAATGTGGTTCTGTGTTTTCCATTATTTTATTGCCTTGATATAGATGCTCAATTTTTGTGCAATGTCTGACAGTCTCTATACGTAAGTCCAGCAAGCGTCACATCCAGGCGGTCATGTACAGAACGAAGTCTACCTGTTGCCCGGTCGTAGTGATTATTGAGTACAACGTCTTCAAACATACCTATATTATAAAGCAGTTTGAGGAATTTGTCACGTCTTTAATTGAATTATTTTATTTCACTGTAGGTTTTATGGGCAATGCTCTTGGCTTATCTGGAAATCATTTATTTCATTTGCATCTTCACACATATCTATATTTTATAGTACAAATGAGATAACGCAACAAATTCTTCTTAAAATTGCTTGTTCTTATTGAAGAAGAATTACTGATTTGATGAAAGAGCTTGTTCTACCTTTTGAGCTAACGTAGTCAAAGCAAGTTCCAATTTTTCGATTTTAGAATCTGCGTCGTTTCCAGTAGCTGCGTCTAATACCGATCTAACAGCACCGACAAACGGAATCTTATCAATGATAGCATCCGCAACACGGTTTTGTTTTTGTTGGTCTCCCGCTATAGCATTTGGATCTTCTACTGCTTGTTGTGCAACTTGGGCTGTATCTTGCGCTAAATCTGTGACTGTGTTAACACCTGTGTTTACTGCATTCTGTGCAAATTGTCCAGCTGCTTGTACTGTCTTTTTAATTTTGTTAACGCCTTTATTAAATTTGGCAGTATCATTTTCTGCATCTTGTGTTGTGTATGCAAATCTTTCCAAAATCTCATCATATGTTTTATCAAATGGACTCATATTCTTATTTAAGTAACTTAGCTGTAAGTGCCTTGATTTAAAAAATATTTGGTATTCGCAAATAGCAAATGCGCGTAATAGCAAAACCTGCTTCAGATAGGTAAAAAATTTTTTGAAATGTGGGAAGTGCGCTATATGGCAAAACCTCGTCGAGTTGGGTAAAAAATTTTTGGGAGGGAACATGGGTACCTGGAAATTTTTCCCCGCCTTTGACTATATAGTCGATTTTGACGCCGGGGGGTGTAGGAAACCGGCCCTGTCTTTTGAAACAGGTCCTGTCTTTTGAAACAGGCCAGGGATGGACAGATTGTGGTCCAGTGTTTGAAACCAGCCCCCGGTTCAGGATCGTACGTCCGGGATACCAACGGCATCGTGTTCGACCATGGCATCGTGTCCATCGTGGGACAAGGCATCATGGCCATGGTATCGTGTCCAATGGTATCGTGGTATCGTGTCCAATGGTATCGTGTCCAATGGTGGACAAGGCATCGTCTGGGCAGGACCCTCGTGGCAATGGTGGAGCGTGTCCATGGCATCGTGGCAATGGTGGACAAGGCATCGTCTGGGCAGGACCCTTGTGGCATCGTGGCATCGTCTGGGCAGGACCATCGTCGAGGGTGGAGCGTGTCCAATGGTATCGTGGCAATGGTATCGTGTCCATCGTGGCAATGATATCGTGTCCATCGTGGCAATGGTATCGTGTCCAGCGTTCGTGTCCATCGTGGATTCATCTGGGTGCTCGTGGATTCATCTGGGTGCTCGTGGATTCATCTGGGTGCTCGTGGTGCAGGACCCTCGTGGCAATGGTGGAGCGTGTCCATGGCATCGTGTTCGTCCATGGCATCGTGTCCATCGTGGGACATGGTATCGTGGTCCCAGACCCTTAGTGCGTGGTACAGGTGGTGCGTGGGACAAGGCATCGTGGTAATGGTGGAGCAGGTCCCTGGTATCGTGTCCATCGTGGGACATGGTATCGTGTCCAGCGTGTCCAATGGTATCGTGGCCACAGTGGAGCAGGTCCCTGGTATCGTGTCCAACGTGTTCGTCCGGGACATCGTGGCAATGGTGGAGCGTGTCCATCGCATCGTCCGGACATCGTCTGGCAATGGTGGTGCAGGACCCTGGTGTAGGAAACGTTGTCGCCGGATGGGATCGTGGGTCCGGGATACCATTGGCACGTGGGACAAGGCATCGTGGTATTGGTCCCCATTGGGACAAGTGTTCCTGGATTCGTCTGGGTGTTCCTGGGTTCGTCGGGGTGTTCCTGGATTCGTCTGGGTGTTCGTGGTCCCAGATCCTTGGTGCGTGTTGCAGGACCCTCGTGGGACAAGTGGTGCAGGTCCGGGGCATCGTGTCCATCGTGGGACAAGTGGTGCAGGTCCAGGGCATCGTGGCTAAGTAATCCCATGCAAACCTTTTCCCAATTCGTCGAGTCCAAGACAATCCCTTACGACACCAATCCCTTTGACTCCCTGAAGGGTCGCCCTGTGGTGGTGTTTGACACGGAGACAACTGGCTTCAGTCCCCGAGAGGCACAGGTGACGGAGTTGGCTGCCAGGGCATTGGATGGCGACTCCCTGGAACCATTTGACACCTACAACCATCACGCCATTCTGGGACAAGATGTCTTGGACCAAATCAAACGACAGGAGACGGAACCACCAACGGGGAAGTATGCCAAGACGATCCAAGAGATCCTGGCCATGACAAACTACTACAACAAACGTGCCAAACTATCCGAGGCTGAGGTCCTCCAGGGTTTTGTGGAATGGGTCCCAGAGGGATGTGTGATCGTCGGACACAACGCCGAGTTCGATCTCCGGATGGTCAACACCAGGTGTGTCAATCTTGGTCTACCAAAGGTGTCTGGGTTTGCCAAGGTCCTCGACACCAATCGAATGGCTCAACAATTCTTCGTCCCGGCATCACAGGAACTTGAGGATTCTGACCCAGAGGCAAAGAGGATCCTGGATCGTCTCACCAAACAATTTACCAAGAAGGGCAAACGTCAACGTGTGTCCACCAAGCTCGGGGACTTGGCAGATGCTCTGGGTGTCAAGCTGGACAACTGGCACGAGGGACTGGCAGATGTGGATGCAACGATTGGGATTCTCCAACAGTTCAAAACGTTCTTTGACAAACACCATGGTTCGGGTGTGGAACGTTTGCCGGACTTCCAGAGACGTTATCGTCGAGCCAGACACGACAAATAAAAGAGGGGCACCCCCACTACAAGGTGCCCCTCTACCACACTACACTGATGAAATAGTTTACCAATTATAATAATTGATCTCGTTTGGCTTTCGACCTTTGTGATCGTATCCTAGGTTGGACTCTCGGAGAACAGTTCTTGGTTTTGGTTTCCACGCCTCTGGGATTGGTTTGTCTTGGTCACGGGACTTCCCGTATTCGTCTCGGGACATACCTGTCTCACGTTTGAAATCGTCGTCGTCCCAGTGGGTTGGCTTGAAGAGATCCGGGTCACGATTGGCAATCTCCATCTGGGCAACCTCCACCTTGGTCTGGAGGCTGTACGCTGCGTCGAGCAATGCCTCGATCCATTGGTACGCTTTGTTCTTTTCTTCCTTGAACGTAAAGTCTTTGTGTTTCTCTTTGGCTTTGGCTAATGTGTTTTCGTATGCTTGGTAAACCCCGAACCAGTCTTCCACTGGAATGTCATTCACTGCAACGACCACACGGGAAGCGATCTCCTTTGGCAGGATACGGGACGGGTGTGTTTGTTCGTCGGACAGACCAAAGATGGTTCGGATGTGTGAAACACCGTCTGACCCCTTTGGGAGACGTGAATGGATCTTGCCATCCTCGGGCGTGATGAGAGTAATTTTAAATGAATCGTTCATGGATTTATTTATTGGTTTACGCCACAAAAACGTTAACGGTCCGGACGGCATTGGGTTTTGTCGTTGTCAGAAATTTCCTCCAAGACCTTTTGGAGTTTGTCTCTGAGTTCTTTGAGGTTTCGTTTCCACTCAGCCATGGACAGTTCGAGTTCGACGATCTTGTGGCAAAGGTCCGTGAACCAATCTGGAAGTTGTTGGTCCGTGCAAGCATTTGTCCGGGAGTGGATGTCCTCCTGGAGGCGGTCCCAATCGTCGCCAGTCTTACCACAGAGGGTTAGTCTGGTGTGGAGGACTTCCTGAGATTGGTCAAGCCGGATTTTGGATACCCGAGGGAGAAGGTTGGAAAGGTTTGCTCGTGCCCGTGGGTTCGTCGCCTCACGGCATGCGGCAATGTCAGACAGACAAGACTTGATCCCCTGGGTGTGGATCCGGAACAATTGGTTAAGGTTGACTTGGGCAGACGTTGCATCCACGAATGCCCTGGGAGTCTTGGTTGGGATTTGGATTTCGAACATTGGATTAGTCCTCCAGTTTGGGTGTTTGTTTTCTAGTTCTTGGTTTGGTGGTCAGGATTCGGGTTGCCAGCTTGCCAGGGCCTGTTTGATGGCTTGCTCAACTGGAGTGATTTCAATGCCAGTCGCGTCAATCTTTTTTGTGTCCAGTACACAGTTGGATCTGGGCGTTTTGGCGGCTATTTTTAAAAATGCCTCTTCGTTCTCAAAGAATTGAAAGGTTTGTCCCGGAGCGATGCCACTTTCTGCAATCCATTGAGTGACTTTTGTGGTGGTGATGCTTCCGGGATTAGTGATGTTGTAGATCCCGGGTTCCAATTTTCGAGCCCAGGTTTGGTAGGATACTGAGACAAATTCATGGATCTGGGAGACTGAGTTTTCTGCGTCCAGTAATCTTTCATACCGTAGGAGTTTGGTGAGATAGTTCCGTGGGTTATCTCTATTGTCAAAAGGGATGCGGAGTCTCCAGATGTAGCAGTTTTCCGCACCTTCCAGGATTTCTTCTCCAAGGGCTTTGGTGCCGCTGTACCAGGAGCAATTGTTTTGTCGGAAGGAGAAGTTGGGGGGATCGGTTTCAGAAAACCCCGAACCGTCCGGATTTTTCCCTGTGTAGATGCATCCGCTGGATACATGCCCCCAGGGCAGTTTTCTTTCTTCACAGATTTCTCTGAGATGGCCGGGAAAGGTGGCATTGCCTTCCAGGCATTCGGTTTTGTGAATTTCGCAGGCATCTACATTGGGTTTTCCCGTATAACCGGCTGCGTTGATGAGGAAGGTGACGTTTTCTGATTTCAGGTAATCCCTCAATTGCTGTGGATTTGTGTAATCCACCTGTGACCTGGACAGAGCTGTATGAGCCAAGTCACTCTGTTGTAGGTATTGTTGAAAGGCTTGGCCTACGTAGCCTGTGGCACCGAGAAGAAGGATCATGATGAGTGATAGTTTTTGCGGTCGTGGTTTTGGTTCAAACGGTTTAGTTGATGCTACCAGGGCCACCTGGTGGATCTGGTGTCAACGTCTTTGGGTTTGGCGACTCCTGCAGGAGCATCGTGGGCTTGATATCCTTGGTGAACGGTTTGCATGTGTGGGAACTTTTCCGACACTCCGAGATCACTTGCTTTGGTTAGGACAGATTCAACAATCATGTTGCCTATGGTCCGGTCTGTATCTTGGACCGTCTTTCGGAGAAGAGCACATTCTGCCCGGAGGTTGTTCAGGGCCTGTTTGGCTCGTTGGGCTTCGAATCGGAATGCGTCTCGTTCCTCTACCAGTTGGCTGTAATCGTCTTTGGAGATTGTGATCGAATCGGGTGTGTGTGTTTGGTCTGGTTTCATTGTAAATCCTTTTGGTGATTGGGTTACCTTGGAACGTGTAGCGCCAGCGTTGATACAACCGGCGGCGAATCCGGATGTTATATTCTGGAAGCGATCTGAGCCTTTAATGGCATCGACCGCGGATTGTGGAATTGGTTTGGTTTGTTTTGGTGTAGTGATTGTCATGGTTGTGTTGTGGCGGGTTGGTGTTCTTGATTCTATAATACAATTATACCAACTTTGGCTGTGTTTTGGACGAAAAATCACTCAGCGACGTAGTATCGGATTTGGCGAACGTCGTCGACGTTGAAATGGTATAGCTCGGTGTGCTCAGGGTTCCAGGCGATGATAAATCGTTCCGCGTTGCCTGTGGAATGGGCTTGTGGTTCGACGTGCCAACCCTTGAGGACTTGGATGCCATCGTCGGTAATGATTGTCAGGTCGAGGCGGGTATTTTCGTTTTCGAATAGTTGTTCTGCTGTGATCATGGTTTGTTTGTGTTAAATTGGTTTTGGTTTGCCTCGTGGCCCGGGGTTTCAGCCACTACTCCTACTCCCCCGGGCGTTTTGTCCACTACAACAAACCAATGAAAATTGTTAAAGCTGGGCGTGTTCCTCCTCTGTCAAGATTGCCTCTGGTTCGTTTGCCAACTGCTCGGTTGACATTGCCCTGAACCTCTTGGAGTCCATAGCCTGCTTGCCGAGGTAAATCAAAGCAATATTGTCTACTCCAACGGCCGTGACATTGTAGACTCCCTCGGGGAGATTGTGGCCGGACTTGAGTGGAATGAAAAGTCCTTGTGTCCAGCCCTCGCGGACGAGGAGACGACCTTGGGTTCCGATTAGTGTTTTGCTACTCATGATGTTTGTGTCCTTGGTTAAACTCGTTCGTATGCCGTGCCGACGATTTCGACATCTTGCCCGTATACTTCTTTGTACTCCTCAACGAGTTCATCAAAATAATCTCTGCGATACTCTTGACGTGTTACCTCGGTACCTTCAGCATCGTACATATATGCGGAATAGTAGCTGTCGTCATGGTATACTTCATGATCGATTTCGATTCTTGTTACAGTCATGTGATTCCTTCCGGTGCCAGTGGTTGGTGGTCTGGAAATGATTTCTGTGGACATATTGTTTAGGCGTGGACAACGTCGTTGAATTGTTGTTGACGAGACTTGAGACGATTCGCTTGTCGTTCCATTGCGGCGATTCGGTAATCAATGATTTCGTTGTAATATTGTCGAGAGGTGTCAGAGATTGTGACATCTTGTTTCACGAGTTCGTCGACCTGTTCGAGGAATTTGTCGATTTGATCTTCGGACCAGTTTGTCCAAATTGATTGTAGGTGTTGGCTTAGGATTCGTGTCATGTGTTGTAGTGGGTTGGTGTTCTTGATTCTATAGTACTATTATACCAGACCCACCACAATCTTGGACGAAAAATCTTTTGGGATTTTTATCCAGTGAAACCAGGACGGTCCGGACGGCTTCGGTGGGCATTTGCCAACCTGTATCGGTCGACAGCTTTCTCGTCATCAGTGTGTCGAGGAGCACTACTTCCTCCACGGACTGGACGCTCGCGACCTGGATGCTCGTCTGGCTTTCCAAGATAGTCACGCGGGGACGAACGTAGTCTTTTGTAGATCTCGACAGGATCTTCGTCGCCTGTGACCATCTCGATCCAATCCAAGACCTCTTGGCGACTCCCGAACCTTGCGATACTTTGCTCCTTGTCCAAAGGGCTTCTCCAAATGAAGGTGATTTGTCCATCAGGCTCGTGGATGAGTTGCCCTGTGGAGATCAAGGTATCCCAGGAAAGACGCTCGGTCCCATTGTCGTTAAATTCCTCAGTGAGGATTGTGTGTAATTGGTTAAAGTTCATTGGAATTTTTACCCACAGAATGGGTTAACGTCTCGCCATGTGCGAATGTCGTAAGTTTCACATACCCAGATGGATAGTCCGGCGTTGACGAATGCGATAAAGAAACAACCGACAACGGCAATAGTAGACCATGCCATTGGACCCACAACGAGTCCGACGATCAGACCCATGAATCCTAATACAAAGGAGGTAAAGAACATCCAAATGGCAATTTTTGCGAAGCGTGATGGTTTTGGTTTTGACATAATATGTAGTGAGTTATTGGTTAGCAAGTTCGCGAAGATCTGAAGTCTGAAAGGATCGAGGAAGATCGACTTCAGTGTATGGTAGTAAGGTCGCTCCATTGTCGTCGTAACTACCAGCCAGTACAACACAAACGTCATACTGCCCGTTCCTGATGTCGTAATCGACTTCTAATTCAGTTTCGGTGTATCGCTCAGTTCCGACATCGTAACGAGCAAACAGATCAGCGAGTTCAGTCAAGAACGCCCTGCGACGATCTTCTGGTGTTGGTATAGTGGTTTCGGTCATTATTGTATTATACTACAACTCTCGTCTAAATGGAAGAAAAATCTTAGCCAACTTTTCCACGAATTTCGACCCTAAAGAAAGGGTACTCATTAGAGTACCCCTTCTGATTGGAATTTCTCTACCATACTCTCCCACTCATCTTCGAATAATGGACAGAGATTATTTTCAACGAACTCTTCTGGTGTGAAGTAGTTAATGAGAACTTTTTGGAAAAGTTCTTTGTCGTTTTCAAATAGTTTAATGAAGTCTTCTGGTGTCATAATGTGTAATGGATAGTGGTTAGGATTGTTCAGATACGAGTTCGAATGTACGTTGTCTAAGATAACTAAATGAAGATTCTAGTTCTTCTAGACTATCTTCGTCTAGTGGGAGGTTCTCAATAAGGTTCTCAAGGAGTTCCCAAGGATCAACATCAACTGAGGTGTTATTAACCTCGTCATAAACTGTTGTGGTGGAGTCGTCTCTATTTTCGTATGTCATATGTAGTAGTGGGTTAGTTGTTCTTAATTGTATAATAATATTATACGACAGATCGCTTTGAATTGGAAGAAAAAAATTGATTTAAAAACAATTTTTTTTTTTATTTTTCTTTAATGTTGTAAATTACTTCAACCTCGAACTTGTCGGTATCTACAAACTTTAGTGCATCACCATTTTGCTTTACTGCTTCTACGCAAATCTTTGGTGTTTGTTCCTTAACATACCTTAGTGCATCACCACTTTGCTTTACTGCTTCTAAACAAATTTCATGTGTTTGTTCCTTTACATATCTTAGTGCATAACCATTTTTCTTTACTGCTTGTGAACAAATTTCATGTATTTGATTCTTAACATACATTAGTGCATCACCATTTTGCTTTACTGCTTCTAAACAAATCTCATGTGTTTGTTCCTTAACATACTCTAATGCCCAGCCATCTTGCTTTACAGCTTCTAAGCAAATTTCATGTGTTTGTTCCTTTACATACTTTAGTGCCCAGCCATATTGCTTTACTGCTTCTAAACAAAGTTCATGTGTTTGTTCCTTAACTAACGGTAGTGCATAACCACTTTGCTTTACAGCTTTTAAGTCTTTTTCGTATTGTGACATATTAGTAAGTTAGTTGTTTTGTATCGTGTTTATATAAAGTCTTACCATGCGCCTTGCTCTAGGCTGAGCGCATAATGCGCAGCATCTTCTTCTTCAGCCGCCATGCGACCCTGATTCCAATTGAGAGACCAGATCTCCCAGTTGTCTCCTTTATCCTCGTATGTGTAAGTGCACATATCAGGACTACCTTGCCCGTTATATCCTTCATTAAAGGCTTCAGATGCGATTTGGTCTTTATCTGTGATTTTGCTCATATTAGTAGTGGGTTAGTTGTTCTTAATCGTATAATATTATTATACAAGACCTGGATGAGATTTGGAAGAAAAAAGATTTCAGGCTCCACGTTTGCGAGCCAATGTGATTTCAGGTCCTTGAGCGATGACGACGATTCGACCCATAGTGCGGGAACAATGAATCTTCAAATTGGAAGAAATACTTGCAACAGCAGCTGGGTTAATAGGACGGAAGATGTGATTTGGTGTAGTGATGGTCATAATGTGTAGTAGTGGGTTATAATTAAGAGGAAAGACAAGAGACATGTTTTAACGCGTACATAAACTACGCCGACTTAGTCGATCAGCGGAGGGTCTGGAACCCTCTTTTTGACTCTTGCCTTTCCTTATCATAATTATATTATACAACACTACAGCTCAAAATGGACGAAAAATTTTTAAAAATTTTGCTCAAGAATCATCTGCCGCTTGGCTTTGCGCCGATTGTAGCGATTCAGGAATTGTTTGATACCTTTGCTATTTGCTCTCACGGGCTTACAGCAGTTGCAATGAATACCGCCATAGCCGATATTAGGATGATGTTTATGACTTTTCATATGATGCGTCAGTGAATGACTTTAATATTGAGTTCAGTTCAGTGATGTTAAGTTGCGTCTCTCTGACGAACCCACTAAGCGACTCATCACCTGGTTTCACTTTCGACAGTTCATAATGATTGTCCATAAGAGCATTCTCAAGAATGGCCTTAATAGTGAGATATTCTTTGTCATTAAGTTTTACTTTAAACATATTATGTAGTGGTTATTTGGATGTTACTTCGAGTTTGAAAGAGACCTCAAATGGTAGGTTCTTAAGGATCTCCTTAATTTCAGCAGTAGCGGAATCAATGATCTCGTCTTTATTGTATTCAATGACTAGGTCATCAGCGGTCGTACTAAGAAGTAACTCAGCGTTCTTTCTATCGCCTTCCTTAACAGACCTTATTGCCATATCTCTAATTTCATTAAGACGATTGAGAACAAATGTCCATTTCTCAAACATTTCAGAATGTTTAACACACAAGAGTCTTATATTAACAACCTTCTGAAG
>Ga0181591_10002854_pt1 | contig 14910 bp, 21 predicted proteins | sample 071ome_33_FD_133757 | JGI IMG/M metagenome (GOLD analysis project Ga0181591, IMG submission 133757) | Coastal salt marsh microbial communities from the Groves Creek Marsh, Skidaway Island, Georgia - 071412AT metaG (megahit assembly) | ecosystem: Environmental > Aquatic > Marine > Intertidal...
CGACCTGGTAGTCGTGTAGAAGTGTTGTGCCACGATATAGTCCCTATTGTTGCCCTTAAAAATGATTGAAGCAGTAGTATCTGCTACCGTAGCTGCATTAGCAGCGGGCGCAGCACTTACAAATAGACTACACAACAGAATAACAGAATTAGATCGACGTGTCGATGCTTTTGAACTTCGTGTTGCAACCAATTATGTTCCACAAGAACAATTTAGTGAAACAATGCGTAAAATGGAAGATCACATGATTCGTATTGAAAACAAGCTTGACCAAATGATTCTTAAGAGTAATCAGTAATGAAAAAGAAAAATAAACAAGTTGCTCAGGCAGGTCCTGGTTACAGACCACGTCCCGGTAGTGATTCTGGTGGTAATCAGGAACGTATGGGTACTAACAAAAAATGGGATCCTCATATGCAAATGTGGGTACCAATTGTACCAATTAAACGTGCTAAGCGTGCTAAACTTAAAATAAACAAAGCATGAAAAAGAAAGCAACCGAAAACCAGTTTAACGAGTTGCATAATCTAGTTACAAGGGAGTTCCTTGCCCGTATTAAATCGGGTGAGGCAACTACCCAAGACTTGAAAGCTGCTTGTGACTGGCTAAAAACTAATGACATCAGTGGTGTTGCATATGAAGGCAACCCACTTTCTAAACTTGCTAATGTTATGCCGCAAGTTGACCCTGAACTTGTGCAAAGTAGGCTTTATGGCAAAAAGTAGAACAGCTCAGTATTATGCGGAAAACCCGGATGCTGCCAAACGTCGCCGTAAACAGCAGGGTGATTATAATAAAACTGCTAAAGGTCTTAAAATTCGAGTCAAAGCTAACAAATTAAACCGTAAACTTGGTACTTACGGTAACGGTGATAATAAAGATGCGTCACATACAGGTTTAAATAAAGGTAAGTTAGAAAAACCTTCAACAAACCGTAGACGACCTCGTATGAAAATTAAATACGCATAATGACGCCACTATTTCCTACTCCTGATCACTATTTACAAAACCTAATAACCATGACATCACCTGAAGCTAAACGTCTTTGGAGACGTGCAATAAAGGAACATTTTGGATGCACATGTGTTTATTGTGGAGAAACTTATGAATTACACGAACTTACTTTGGATCACGTTTATCCTCGCACCTTTGGCGGGGAAGATATTACAAGCAATTTGGTACCAGCCTGCGTTAAGTGTAATCAGGATAAAGGAAGTAGAAATTGGCTTACATGGATGAGGGACAAATTTGGAGTCAATCGACTTCGCGAAAATCTTATTATGGAGTACATTAATTAATCATGGCTAATTCTAAAAAACAAAACGGAAAGGGAGCAAAAGGAACCACGCTGGGACGAAGTGGAAGGGGAGCAAAAGGAACCACACAGGGACGAAGTAGAAGTGGAAGTGGAAAGGGAGCAACTGCTGCTGACATTGAACGTAGTAAGCGCGAGTTTGAAGAGTCTGGTGGATACACTGGTGTAGGACGACGAAGAACGACTGCAACTGCTGCTGACATTGCACGTAGTAAGCGCGAGTTTGAAGAGTCTGGTGGATACACTGGTGTAGGACGCCGTACTAGAACGTCTTCTACAAGTTCTACAAGTTCTACACGCACCTCTAGCTCGGCTTCAACCCGTTCTACACCTACTACACCTACTAAAAAACCCACTCCTAAGCCCAAAGGTACTCCAATGGAACAGTGGGCGCGTGCTAATCCTAAACTGGCTGCTAAAGTAAAGCCAGGGCAATCCGGTTATGCCGCTGCTCAAAAAGTGTTGCGGGAATTGAAAGCTGAAAAAATAAAAATTAACAAAGGTACAACTGCTTGAAGTAATTTATGACTGTCGCAGAATGGATTGAAGCCGCCAATAAACTGTTAAAAGCTAACCCTAATTTAACTTATAAACAATCTGAACAACAGCTAGCTGCCGATGGTCATAAAAGACCTCCTGGTATTACTCAAAAAGGTGACTCTAAAGGCTTGCGTTGGGGTCCAAAATCAAAACGCACTCCTAGACAAAATGCTGGTCGAAAAACTCAAGAACAAACATCTACGCCATTAGCTGATTACGAAAACAAACTTTTAGCAAAACAAAGGACAGAATTACAAGGAATTGCTGAGTTTGCTGGAATGCCTACTCCACACAGAGAACATCTATATAGCCAAGATATCTCTGGTTTGCTTCAAACAGGCGCACCTAGCGATTTTATAAAAAATGTACCTTCTGATCTTGCTGCTGTTAAAACAGCTTTAGAACAAAGAATTAGAACTAGATATAACAATCGCTATGCTGTTGGAATAGGTGTTAACGGTTTACGTGTTATTCCTGTAGAATTTTTTGATGAGTTAGTTAATCCAGACGATTTACCTGGTATTGACATTGATGAAACAGTTCCTATTGATGATCAAATAAATGTTTTAAAAAGCATTTACACACCTGAACCACCTAGGCAATTAGGAGGATTTCAAACACACACACCTAGTATAACAACTACAGCTGGTACTGTTAAATATAAACCTAAACAAGTACTATCTTTTCCTAAACAAAACCAACTTTCCCAAACATTACCACCAGAACCTAAACAAGATTTAACTCAACAAGTTTACGAAGCCTCTAAAGTTGTAACTGATAATGCTGCTACCGTTGTTGGAGTTGGTTTAGCAGTTGGATCAGGGCTTTTACAAGGCATTGGAGGTACAATTAAATTTGTGACTGGTGGTGGCTTTTAATTTATGAACACCCTAGAACTACTTAAAGATGATTTCAAGCTGTTCCTGCAGGCTCTGTGGGCGCAGCTTGATCTGCCTGAACCTACACGTGCTCAATATGCTATCGCAGACTATCTTCAATATGGACCTAAACGTCTTCAAATACAAGCTTTCCGTGGTGTTGGAAAATCCTGGATCACTGGAGCATTCGTTTTGTGGACGCTTTTCAATAACGCTGAAAAAAAGATAATGATCATATCGGCATCAAAAGAACGTGCCGACAACATGTCTATTTTTCTTCAAAAACTTATTATTGAAACACCGTGGCTAGTGCATCTTCGTCCTAAGTCTGATGATGCACGTTGGTCACGTATTTCTTTTGACGTTCAGTGTAGTCCTCACCAGGCACCTTCAGTTAAGTCAGTTGGAATCACGGGTCAGCTTACGGGTAGCCGGGCTGACCTTATGATCCTTGACGATATTGAAGTTCCTGGTAACAGTATGACAGAATTTATGAGGGAAAAGTTGCTTCAACTCTGTACAGAAGCTGAATCAATTCTTACTCCTAAAGATGACAGTCGTATTATGTACCTTGGTACACCACAAACAGTTTTTACTGTGTACCGTAAACTGGCTGAACGAAATTATCGTCCCTTTATTTGGCCAGCTCGTTACCCACGGTCAATGTCTAACTATGAAGGTTTGATAGCACCTCAACTTCAAGAAGACATTGATATGGGTGCTGATAAATGGGACGTAACTGACCCTGACAGATTTGATAACGATGACTTACTTGAACGTGAAGCAGCTATGGGACGAAGCAACTTTATGCTTCAGTTCATGCTTGACACCAGCCTTAGTGACGCTGAAAAATTCCCACTTAAAATGGCTGACCTTATCGTTACCGCTGTTAACCCTTCAACTGCTCCTGATTCCGTCATCTGGTGCTCAGACCCAAGAAACGTCATTAAAGACGCTCCCACTGTTGGCTTACCTGGAGATTATTTCTACAGTCCAATGCAGTTACAAGGAGAGTGGCTTCCCTACCAAGAAACAATCTGCAGTGTTGACCCGTCGGGTCGTGGCTCGGATGAAACAGCAGCAGCTTTTATTAGCCAACGAAACGGTTTCTTGTACTTGCACGAAATGCGTGCTTATAGAGACGGATACTCAGACAACACACTCTTGGATATTTTAAGAGGATGTAAAAAATATAACGTTACTAAATTAGTTATTGAAACTAACTTTGGTGATGGTATTGTTGCAGAATTATTTAAAAAACATTTAGCTCAAACAAAACAAGGTATAGACGTTGAAGAAGTCAGAGCAACTGTACGGAAAGAACAAAGGATCATTGACGCTCTTGAACCCATTCTTAATCAGCATAGGCTTGTTGTGGATCGCGGTGTTATTGATTGGGATTACACCTCCAACAGAGATGAAGCTCCTGAAAAACGACTCCTCTACATGCTATTCTATCAAATGAGTCGTATGTGCCGTGAAAAAGGTGCTGTACGACATGACGACAGAATTGATGCCCTTGCTCAAGGTGTCCAATACTTTACAGATGCTATGGGTATTTCTGCCCAAGAAGCAGTAAACCAACGTAAACGTGAAGAATGGAATGATCTGCTATTGTCAACAATTGATGACCCTCAAAGCAGTGCTAATCACCTTGTCTTAGGGATGAATTTAGACCAAAGAAGAGCTGCTAGAGGTAAATCTAAAAACTCAGTCCCCAACTGGGTTTAAGTTGATGTCCCATGTATACAGGGAGAAGGGTGGACTCCCTGTGATCGGGGAAGGTAAAACTTCCCCCTTTACTGTAATAACAATGAGAGTTATAGCAGTAAAGTACAGAACCTCCACCGACAAACATTTTATTGATTTCTTTGATTACTGGACATTATTTTTAATATAATAACTGGACATCAGTAATCAATTCTACCACCACCACCTTTACATGAATAACGTTAAGTTAATACACTACACACCTAATGGTGATGATCTCATTGCTTATATGGCACGTGTATCAAATCCAAACAATCAAAACAACACTGAGACCAGTGCTAAGTTAATTAAATACCTTATCAAACATCGACATTGGTCACCGTTTGAAATGGTAAATATGTGTGTAGAAATTAACACTACACGGTCAGTTGCTGCTCAAATCCTGCGACACCGCTCGTTTAGTTTCCAAGAGTTTAGTCAACGTTATGCTCAAGTAACAGAATTACCACAAACTCCTGACTTACGTAAACAAGATCTTAAAAATCGTCAAAATAGTACAGATGATCTAAACCCAACTGATAAACAATATTATCAAGTGTTAATGCAGCAACATTTTGAACAAAGTATGCGTATCTATAATGACATGCTTCAAGCAGGCGTCGCTAAAGAATGCGCTAGAGAGGTTTTACCGCTTTGTACTCCTACTCGTATGTATATGAACGGGTCTTTACGTAGTTGGATCCATTATACTGACTTAAGGTGCGATAACGGGACTCAACTTGAACATAAACTGATCGCTCAACAGTGTAAACAGCTTATTGCTGAGGCTTTCCCGATGGTTTATAGCTGTCTATAAATTTTGGTAAAAATTTGTCTACCCATAACGCAATAGCGTGGACGCGCACAAACCCCCGTGGGGGTGCCTGCCCGTAGAACCCAGCAAAAAGCGGCTAAACCCAGTGATACCAAGCGGTTTAGCCCAGTATTTCTCTGCACTTTGCTGGGTTACACTGCGCAAACCGACTACCGCGTGCAGGTCACACGCCTGCATTACACATGCGCGATCTGTCTGCGACAGTTAAGCCCAGCTTATGCCACTGATAAGAACGGCTAATGACAGCTAAGATCCGTTGGTATGACTGGGATCTGCCCATGGGTTGTGACAGTTTGCTCGACTGTCTACCGTCAAACGGGTAGCTGGTGGTCTAGTATCTAACCGAGATGACTGATTTGAAGGTCTTGATCTCGACTCTCCCTGCTAAGGGGGAGGAGAGTCTCGATCTTCAACCATCAGTCACTCCCACCGAACCTCGACAACTGCATAAGCACAGCGTCAGCCGATCAACGGCTAGGTGACGACAACCGGCATGGGTATCTGACCGGGAGCTGTGGTAGACTCACTTAGCAGCGGAGCCACACGCTTTGTTTGATCATGGCACGGAGCGTTTCGCTACGCTCAACCACCTACACGATGCACCGGCGTCCTGCCTGTTCGAGTCAGGCTGTAAGGTATTGCGTCATCAAGGACGCATTGTTCACTTTCATTCATCCAATTATGTTCAATCTTTCCTCTCTTGTCTTCCGTACCTCTGACGCAGTCGAGTGTATGACTGTTAATCCATTCACTGGTGTGGTTGATGTATGCTTCCGCAATGGTTATGCTTACACATACACCAATGTATCACGTCGTGCTATCATGAACCTCATGATGAATGATAACATGTCGCTTGGTTTCTGGATCAATGAGAATTGTGTCAAGTCCAAGCGTGCAAAGGTTGCACACAAGTATGTGTACGCTGTCTGATTTACATTAATTTACATTCATAATGGGCGGCGATTGTCGCCCTTATGTAACTTTTCTGCCATACTAAAAGCATGAACAAACAAACCTACTCTCTCGAATATTTTAACGAAACTGCCTGCGAATGGCGCGGTTGTGGTGTCAACAACCAAACACGCCAATGGGTAGAAAATCGTCTGCATGATTTGCGTCGTTCATGCAACAACAGTGTGACATTCCGCATAGTGTCCACTACCGCTTGACTTTCACCTGATTCTCTGCCATACTAAAAGCATGAACAACGATCAACGCATTCGACTCAACATCACCACCTTCGGTGACAACTACACGCCTCCATTCAATTGGTGTCAGTCTGAGTTCTTCGGAAAAGGTTGCTGTCTAACTGCCAAACAAATTGAGAAGCGTCGTCGTCGCTCATTGTGGCAATCCTGATACTGACTGTTACTCTGAGGATTACGATCCTCTCAGTAGCACTCAAACGCTACACTTTGTTCACTTTATTTCCACTCAATCATGACTACAACTTTGACTCCTCTTCAACAACAATACGTTGACGTATGCCATGATGGCAACCGCTCAGAAATGCTTGGTGACATTGACAACCTGTCTGACAAGTTTATGAAATCACGAATCGATTTTGCCGCTTGGTATGATGCCAAGCCTGAAGAGATTCAGTATCTCATCGACGAGATTTCTGAACGCACATCTTTCATCATTGATGAGGATGAGTATGACGAATTCATCGAAGTTCTTGCTGATTATGATATCACAACTGCTGAGCAGTTTGAAGATGCTTTCCGTGGTGAATTTGAGGGTTATGGTCAACATATCCTGACTGAATTCACTGAGAATCTTATTGATGAGATAGGTTATCTTGACCAAGTTCCTGACATTCTAAAGAGTGCAATTGACTTTGAGTTAGTGTACTATCAAACAGTTCGATATGATTACATTGACTTCCAATTCCGTGAAAACACTTACATCTTTAACCGTAACTACAGAATGAGAATTGAGCTCAATTCGAAATGAGGCAATTTGCCTCTTTAGTTAACAACAATTGTTCACAATCATTAAAACTCATGGACTATTACCATCTCAAATCTGAAGACGATCGTGTGTATGTACGCACCCCGCGTAACAAATACACACATAAATTTCGTACTCAAATTCTAGCTATGTCAACAGCTACAGGGTGGTCAGAAAGTAAGTGTGTGAACTATGTTCAGCGCAAACTAAAAGAAAAAGAACAAATTGCAATCCAAGTTGCAACCATTTTCAAGTTTGACAATCGCCTGACTCACAAATGATTTGGAACGAAAGTACCATTATTCTTGCCATTGTCGGTATGGTAGGATTGTTCAGCACTGCCATCATTTGGCAACGTGCAAACCGTATCACCTCTAACTACTACAAGAAATGAAGTACAACAACACAAAGATTGAGATCTATGTGCCACATCATGAGGCACTATTCTGTTCATCCACATTAGCAATAGACATGTGGTCTGAAGATTACTATGAACTGCTATCTATCATTGGAGATGATTACGAATGACAATAAACACTAAATCACTCGACGATGATTATTTCATCAAAAATGCACTACACTGTTGGCTGCATTATTATCCAAACCACAAATGGACACCTATCTATAAGGAGCTAGCGCAACGTGAATCATTCACAACTGCACCCAAACCTAAATCCAGACCTGCAAGGAGACGCAGATCTAGCAAGGACGCAGTTAATTGATTATTCACAATCATCGTTACGAGAGTATAACGTAACCCTGTCAAGTGGCGAGTCAATGTACATTCTCGCTGCCAGTACCATGGACGCTGCCTTCAGTGCCTTGGAACTGTCCGAAGACAGAAACACTAAACTTATCGATGTGCGACAGACTGATGAATGGTAAACAACCTTATCTTCCAAACAATTGGAAAGCCTACAAAGATGCACCAGATGAGGCATTCATACCTCACACGTTTGAAGAACTCATGGACTGGAAGGTCGCGTGTTGGGAACTTCCTTCAGACATTTCTTGTCTTATCAGAACAACAAACCTAAAAACTGGTAAAGTAAAAGAACACTTGTACAAGCGGCAACATGCTGCTGAAAACAAGATTCGATCTTTAATGGAACAACAGACCCACGAGTTTGTTGTTTGCACTCACGATGCTGTACACTATGTTGGACCTGCAGAAAACTATGACTGATTCCACCTTTGAACTGATGACTGAAACTCTTATCGAAGAGGTTAACTCACATCCACACAAGGACGAGTTGTTAGAGCTAATGATGGCTCAAATGATTGATGACATGACCACCACTTATCTTGACTGAATGGCAACACCTGCTGAGATTGACGAACAAGTTAAGCTTGAACGTGAACAAATCCGACAAGGTCTCAAACAGTTACATGACAACACACGAAAGCTACAAGAGAAAGAGTACGCTTCAGCTACAGTATATGGCGTGGCTACTATTGACCAGCTTCTGCCTCTTGTGGTTGCACGTATTAAGTCAACTAAAACTAGGATAAAGAAAGGTCATCTTGGTGTTTCTTTCAAAGAGATTCAATGTTACATCACGGACATAGAAGCTGAAGCTGTTGCGGCAATTGCATGCAAAGTTACCTTTGACAAGGTTTTCAGTGTTAAACCGTCTAGCAATCTTGTTCAGAATGTAACTGATGCGATTGGGCAAGCAGTTGAAAACGAGTGCAAGATGCGTCACTACGAACGCACAGTCCCTGGTCTATTAAAGACTCTAAAGGATAACTACTGGCACAGATCAATTGGTACACAACAAAAAGTAACTGTCATCAGTACATTGATGAAGCGTTACGATGTACCTCAGTGGAAATCTTGGGGACGTGTCACACGTATCAAGCTTGGAACTTGGCTGCTTGATTGCATTTGTCAGTCTAGCAACTGGTTCATGCGTGATACCCTTCAGGAAGGACGTACTAGAAAGAATTACATTGTGCCTACACCTGAGTTCATGGTGATCAAGGACAATGTGATGGCTACTGCTGAGCTGTTCAGCCCTATTGCTTGGCCAATGCTGATTGAGCCAAATGATTGGAGCAACGACAGACAAGGTGGGTACCTTCTAAACGAGATCATGAAGGGCTATGACATGGTCCGCCGTGGTGATGTCCCATGTATACAGGGAGAAGTTCCAATCGACTTTCTGAATAAAATCCAGAAGGTTGCTTACACCTTAAACCCTTTTGTAGTTGACGTTGCAGAAACGTTAATGGAAAGACAAGTTCAGGTCGGTAAGTTTCTCCCTATTGTTGAACATCCAATGCCTCCCAAGCCTGTAGACATTGCGGACAACTATGACTCGCGGAAGGACTACAGGCGTAGAGCTGCGGAAGTGATGAACTTGAATGCACAAGAGTTTGAACGATCATGTCGTACACGTATGACAATGAATGCAGTCAAACAATTCAAAAGTAAAGATAAGTTCTTTATTCCTTGGTCGTTTGATTATCGTGGTCGTGCATATCCAATACCTGCATTCTTGACACCTCAAGATACTGACTTTGGTAAGTCATTACTTAAGTTTCATAGGCAGTCGTTTATGACACCTGAAGCAGAAGAATGGCTAGCCTTTCAGGTCGCAACTACCTACGGTCTTGATAAGTCCAGCATGGACGAACGTCTAGACTGGGTTAAAAACAACATCACAATCATCAAACGTGTCGCAACAGCACCAACCGACAACATCTCTGACTGGGAAGCAGCCGATGAACCTTGGCAATTCCTGGCAGCGTGTGATGAGTATTATCATTGTGTCATTTTGTGTGACCGTAATCACACAGGATTACCTGTTGCCACTGATGCAACGTGCAGCGGATTGCAGATCTTGGCAGGTCTTGCAAGGGACGCCAGTACAGCTAAACTCGTTAATGTCTTGCCTAGTGACAAACCCCAAGACGCTTACAAAGTAGTGGCGACTCAAGCTACTCCAAACGTACCTGATTCAGTGAAGCCTCACATGGACAGGAAAACCGTGAAAAGAGTAGTCATGACTGTGCCTTACAATGCCAAACCTTATTCCAATCGTGGTTACATCAAAGAGGCATTAGCTGAAAAAGGGTTAAAAGTTGACAAGGACGACTTGACTGAAACTGTCAAGGCTGTACGTAATGCCATGGACGTTATTGTTCCTGGACCTATGTCAGTGATGGCTTGGATTGAGTCGGAGGTGTCAAATGCTATTGATCGTGGTCTAAGTAAACTTACTTGGATCACACCTTCTGGTTTTGTTGTCACACAAAAGCTGATGAAGAAGCAAGTTGACTTCATTCGTCTGCAGCTTTTGGGTCGATGTAAAATCAAGGTAGCAACAGCTGATAGTGATGTTGTTGATAAATCACATCACAAAAACGCAACAGCTCCAAACTTAATCCACTCTCTTGATGCGTCACTGCTGCACTTATCTACGTTACGCTTCAACGCTCCGATTTCCCTCATACACGACTCGGTTTTATGTCGTGCTACTGACATGTCTGTTCTTTCAACCATTGTTCGTGAGACATACATGCACTTATTTGCGGAGCATGACTATCTAACTACCTTTGCCCAACAAATTGGGGCAGAGACAGACCCACCGATTATTGGCGATCTTGAGCCTGAGTCGGTTATTAATTCCACCTATTTCTTTTGCTGAATGGCACGTACTATTATCAAAACTGAACAGCCTGTTATCCTTGAAGGTTATCAAGCTGTACTGCAACCCGGCAAGTTTGGTTACAAACTAATGGCTGTGGTCGATCAACAAGTTGTTGACCAGCTGGAAGCTGATCGCAGCGACAGCCTCAAGTGGGCTGAATCTAAACTGAAGAATCCGAAGCGTTCTGTTCTTAAGCCTGAACCTTGGGAAGAGGTGTCTGAAGGTAAGTATCAAGTCAAGTTCACTTGGAATGATGAAACTAAGCCTCCTGTTGTTGACACTGAAGGCACACTTATCACTGATGAAACTACTCCGCTGTACAGTGGCAGTAAAGTTAAGTTGGCTTTCTTCCAGAAACCTTACATTCTCAAGGACGGTGTTACGTATGGCACTAGTTTGAAACTTAAAGCTGTTCAAGTCATTTCGTTGTCTGCATCTGCTGGTGTAGATACTGGTGACATGGATGATGTAGATGTTGCCGAGTTGTTTGGTAAAACCAATGGCTTTAAGGTTACTGATCCAAATGTCATTAACGATGCTGGTGAGCCTGAGGAGGACTTCTGATGATTGACATTTCTATTACCAAAAACGAAGAGCTTGGTCTTTACCAATGCGACATGACTGCAAAGCTGCCACCGATTACGGTGACTAAATACAAAAAGTCTCGTGATGATTTCCGTTACGAGATGCAGCGTGCCATAAACGAAATTGTCGATGAGCTTGTAGAGCAAGCACTAGAGGACGCAGACTGATGGCATTCCGCTCAGGTCTAGAAGAGAAGGTCGCTGATCTTCTCGTAGAACTGGGTGTCAAATATGAATACGAATGTAAGAAAATCCCGTATGTAATCTCTCACACCTATTGCCCTGACTTCGTTCTTCCGAACGGAGTGCACCTGGAGTGTAAAGGTTACTGGGATTCTGCAGACCGAAAGAAGATCAAATCAGTCAAGGAACAAAACCCTGACATTGATCTTCGCATGGTCTTTCAGGCACCCTACAACACAATCTCTAAAAAAAGTAAAACAACGTACGCTGCGTGGTGTGATCGCAACAACATCCCGTGGTGTTCGTTTGCAAACATCCCACTTAAGTGGCTTCTATGAGCGACTCAGAGTTTGTACGGCACATGCCGTGTGACAACTGCGGATCGTCTGATGCAAACTCTTTGTACTCAGACGGTCACGCTTTTTGTTTCAGATGTTATACACATACGCAAGGTAACGACGTTACCGTTCACAATCATCAAATGCAAAATGTCACCTTACGAGGCTCAGCCGAACGGCTGCAGAAACGACAAATTACACAACAAACATGTGAGCTATTCAAAGCCTACACAGATGGAGAAGAACTACGCTTCCATTATTATGACAGCAACGGTACTCTTACTGGTGCAAAAGTCAAAACTAAATCAAAAAACTTCCGCACTGAAGGTGAAGTAAAGTCGTTGTACGGTATGCAAAACTACCGTCACAACACCAGTAGCCACGAAAAGAAACTTGTCATTACAGAGGGTGAAATGGATTGCCTTTCTGTGTGGGAAGCGCAGCCAAAATGGGACGTTGTAAGTATCCCCAGTGGTGCAGCTGGAGCAAAGAAAGCTATCCAGCATAACTACGAATGGGTCAATTATTACGACAAGATTGTCATTTTCTTTGACAACGATGAAGCCGGTCAGAAGGCTTCTAAAGAGGTTGCGAGTGTCTTACCACCTGGCAAGGTTTTCATCGGCTTTCTAGAGGCTTACAAGGATGCCTCAGAAGCTTTGATGGCTAATGACAGGAGTGCAATCAGAGCTGTACATAACTATGACCACATTCAGTACAAACCTGACGGCATTGTTGATGCCAAAACACTGTTAGATGTAATTACTACACCCTCACCAGCAGCTGATCATGAGTACCCATTTCAAGGATTACAATCAAAGCTTCACGGGATCAGGTTTGGAGAGCTTGTCACTATCACTGCAGGATCTGGTATCGGTAAATCCTCATTCTGTCGTGACATTGCAGCTAACCTTCTTTCAAAGGGAGAACGGGTCGGTTATTTGGCGCTGGAAGAATCCAACCGCCGTACAGCTTTAGGTTTGATGTCGGCAGCTGCCGGTAAACCTTTGCATCTTGGTGACCACGAAAGATCAGATCTTGTTGATATATTTGATCAAACAATATCAAAGTGGAATCTGCATCTTTTTGATGGGTTTGGCTCCTATGATCCGGACCATATTTATAGCCGTATTGAGTATATGGCTTCAGGTCTAGAGACCAAAGTTGTTTTTCTTGATCACCTTTCAATCCTTTTGTCGGGATTAGATGGTGATGAACGTAAAATGATTGACACAACCATGACACGCTTACGTTCTCTTGTTGAACGTACAGGTATTTCACTATTTCTTGTTTCACACTTACGAAGAACGTCATCTGATGTCAACCATGAAGAGGGAGCACGAGTTACACTTGGACAGCTCAGAGGATCCGCTGCTATTGCTCAGCTCAGTGATTCGGTCATTGCGCTTGAACGAGATCAACAGGGCGGACCTGAACGAAATGCTACAACTGTGCGAGTCCTTAAAAATAGATATTCTGGCGAAGTTGGCGTCGCCTGTACGCTAGATTATGACCTATCCACCTGTAAATTCAATGAAACTGAACCAGAACAAGAATTTGACCCAACCACAGACTTCTGAATTGAAACGTCCTACTCCACCTACACCTGAAGCAGTTGAGCGTGCTAAGTTTGTTGATAAGACGTACGTTTGGCATGGTCGCTGATGTTGATCTTTGATTTAGAGTCAGACGGTCTGCTCGATGATGTTACCCAAATCCACTGTATTGTCATTTATGATAGCGAAACTGACCAAACATTTATTTACAACGATCAAGGCAATCAAGAACCGATTGTCAGAGGCGTACAAAGATTGGAAGATAGTGATGTCATTGTCGGACACAACATCATCGGGTATGATTTACCGGTCATCCAAAAAATATATCCGTGGTTCAACCCGAAAGCGTTGGTCTTAGATACACTTCTTTTGTCACGCTTGTATCACACAGATCTTTTTGAATTAGACAAAAAACACAAATGGGATAACATGCCTATGCAGTTGTATGGTCGCCATTCTTTAGAAGCTTACGGTCATCGTCTTGGTGAATACAAAGGTGAGTTTGGTAAAGATACTGACTGGAAAGAATGGAGTCCAAGTATGCAAGATTACTGTGTACAAGACGTAAACGTTACCAAAAAAATATGCGACCACTTCCACCCGTACCTGACTGGGTCACGCTAGAACATGACACTGCACGGATTCTCACAAAACAAGAACTACATGGATGGTGTTTTGACGAACGCTCTGCATGGAAACTTGCATCGTCTCTCAGAGCAGAGCTTGAAGAAACTTATCAACTACTACGCAACAGGTATCCTTTCGTTGAAGGACCGCAATTCACTCCTAAACGAAATAACAAACGTTCTGGGTATATCGAAGGATGCACGTTTACTCGTCTCAAAGAATTAAACCCTACATCGAGAGATCATATATCATGGATCCTGCAAACATTTCATGGTTGGAAGCCGACCCAGACGACTCCTACTGGGAAGCCTATCATCGACGAAGTAATTCTGAAGGAGATCGGAACACCAGAAGCTCTGATGTTTCTGAAGTGTCTCGATATTACGAAGAAATTGGGGATGATCTCCGAAGGCACGAACGCCTGGCTGAAGCTATGTACGAATGCTAAACGTATTCATCATCACTGTTCAGTAGCTACAAACACGCACAGATGTGCACACCGTAAACCAAATCTGGGACAAGTCCCATCAGATCATGACTTTAGAAAACTGTTCATACCGTCGTCCGGTCAGCTTATGGTTGGTGCTGATCTTGCAGGCATTGAACTCAGGATGCTTGCTCATTATCTTGCTAGGTATGACCAAGGTCGTTACGCTGACATCCTCCTTAACGGAGACATTCACCAAGTTAATGCCG
>Ga0181591_10002862_pt1 | contig 14897 bp, 17 predicted proteins | sample 071ome_33_FD_133757 | JGI IMG/M metagenome (GOLD analysis project Ga0181591, IMG submission 133757) | Coastal salt marsh microbial communities from the Groves Creek Marsh, Skidaway Island, Georgia - 071412AT metaG (megahit assembly) | ecosystem: Environmental > Aquatic > Marine > Intertidal...
TAGAGTTCCTTGCAAAGTAGTAGGCGAGGTACGCAAAGGTGATCTTATGGTTTCTAGTGACACACCTGGCTACGCAGAAGCATGGCGCGAAGAAAGCAATCCACCGATGGGTAGTGTTATTGGTAAAGCACTAGAAAACAAAACAGGTGCGGGTGTTGACGTAATTGAAGTTGTTGTGGGACGTATGTAATGTCCACCTCGGAACTTTTTTATACAAAAGATTACGAAGGCGAAATGGTAAGTGTTGCTCTTAACTGGAGAGAGAAAAACGATCCTAGTAAAATGACGTGGGTCGAAAAAACTATTATCAATAACGAACACGACGGTATTGCACATGTAATCGGTAATAGTTTAACAAGAAAAAAATTTCCATTAATACTGTTGCATGGACAAACAGGCGGAGAAAAAGTTCGAGGAGTTGGGCAATCGTATGGATGTAACTATCTTTATAAAGACTTTAATCCTACTTTTTTAATTTGTTTAAATCCTAAAATATGTAAAGAAATTGTTGAATCTGGATACTGTGAAGATAATATTGTTTATTCTAATTTAAAAAATATTATTCAAAACCCAAACAATTTTCATTTATATCCTAAAATATTTACAGGATTTACAGGTTCTCTTGCCTTAAGATTAGCTTGCGCTGACGGTCATAAAACTATATATATGCTCGGTATGTCAACTTATTTAACTAATGATGATAATATGTATATAGGAAAACATGACGAATATAATATAGTAAATAAAGAGTCTGCAAATAAAAAAATGATAAGCGATTGTTGTAATTTATTTTCAACTTACAGCGACGTGCAATTTAATTTTGTTTGTGAAAATGGTCAAAACGGGCTAATGCCAGATGAGTATAAATGGTTTAATAATGTACAAGAAATTACAACTCGCGAATATATTAATATGGCGAGCTTAGGCGCAATTCATCGTTAATTCTTCTATTGTTTTTAGCTTATCGATTATCTCTTCAAATTTAAATGTATTGAACACACCTGGGTGTAATGGTTTAGGATAACTTTCTAATTTACTCCAAGCATATCCTTTATGTTCACTGTTTAAAACAGGTATGAATTCTTTTGATACAACACAAACGTATGTACTGTAAGTGAAATTATTTTTAGAGTTAGTAAACTTTTCTACAGGAATTGTTTTTTGTATATTTGGCAAAAACCCTAATTCTTCTTTAATTTCTCTTTTTAATGCTTCATATTCTGTTTCTGCAAACTCAACTTTTCCACCCGGATAAGCCCAAGTACTGTCGTATTTTGCACCATTTCTCAAAACAAAAAGATATCTTAAAGTTGATTGACTTAAAAATAGTGCACCAACACTTGCATTAGATGACAATGTTCCAATTGCCTGCTTGATATTCGCCTTCATATGATTTAACCCACTCGTTGCCCGTCCACTTGTATTGTATTCCAGTAGTACTATTTGTCATATAATGTATACCTGAATTTTTATTTGCATCGAAAACAATAATCCATTTTGTACCGTTATACTCTATTATATCGTTAGCGTTAGCAACTATATCCCAACCATCAGGATTGTCTGTATTAGATAAATCTCCTGTACTATTAAGTATTAAATATCTTTGACCTTGAGCAGCATCCGGTAATCCAGATCCAGGAGAATTCCTTAAAGGATTTATAATTTTATCCACAGAAGATAAATCGTTTGTTGGGATAGTATCAGATTGTACAGTCCAAAGCAATTTATAAGGATCACTTGGGTGGTAAGCAATAGTGCCTATAATTTCTGCTGCACCTTGTTCTAAGCGTAACTGACTTATTCCAGGTTGTAACTCGCCATATTGATTAATAAGTGCTCGCCAGGACACATCGTCTGTTCCTACTTTTTCAGGAGGATCATTTAAAGGGGTAGAATTAATTTTATTTGTTGTTGTTTCGTTTCTATCTATTATTTCTATAGTATTTCCTAATAATAAAATGCCATAGTTCATGGGAGTGAATTTTAATCTATCACCTAATAATAAATTATTATCAATTACACCATCATTTATGCTTCCGCTTTCGTCATATATACTAGCAACAATTTTTTGTATAACTCCCAATTTCTTTACTTTACTAGGAGCAGTAATCCAAATAGGAACTGTGAAGGATAATGTAGCAATATCTAATTGATCATCTATCCCAACTGGCACAGCTCTACTACTCCATTGCACATTTTGCAATTCTATATAACTTAAACTCGTCCAATCTAAATAATTATCTGTTGATTGTATTTCTAATGCTGGGTTAAATAATACAAGAATCTGTTCTAATAGTTGTAGTTTTTGATTAGTGTTACTTGTCCAGATATCTACGTTCATTGTTAGCGTATAAGGAACTGGCATCATCCGTTCTACTGTGAATGCATTTCCTTGTTGTGTTGTGTATTCGCCTGTGTTTTCGTTATATTTTCGCATGCGAATATGTTTTTTATCTACAAATGTAGGATCTTGCACACGTTCTCGATTATATTCCATACTAGTAACATAGCAACTAATCATTGGAGTGGGCATAACTTTATTTTCACTATTTTCTCTGATAATACTACTTACCATACGTGTTGCATCGCCATATTTAACAGGCACAGTTTGTAATGTAACTATACCATTTGTATCTTTGCCATATTCGACTTGAAAATTACTAAATGCGCGAATAAATTGAAGCAAAAATCGTCTTATTTGTTGATCATAAAAAAAACTTTGCATTAATCTTCTCTAGGTTTAAGCACATCACTAAGTGCTTGTTTACTTGAAACTATAGTATTATCATCTGCAGTAATAGTTGATGTATTATTAATAAATCCATCTCTTAATGTGTTGCCTGTGCCCGGAGTAAGTTTACTACGAACATCATCCTCTATCTTTACCCAACGTGTTCCATTAAATCTAAAAAGTCTGTTAGGTAAAAAGTCTAATCTTAAAACAAAATCACCTTCTTGTGCATCTCCTGGAAAACTAGTAGCCATAGTAACAGTTTCTCCATTTGGTGCAAGTCCGTCCCCTACTAAGTATCCGCTATAAGCATTTGTATTTTGTGCAGTTATTCTTCTAGCATCTGAACTATTGTTAATATCGTCTGCATTTATATTTGTATCATCTGCATTCACACCAGTTGGCTCCAAAGGTGTACCATCTGGTCCAGTAGGGACAACATAAAACTGTTCTGTTTTGTATCCGCTTTTAGGAACTTCAGACTCAGCAGCTTCGACTATTTTATTTGTAATTTCTAATTCTTTATTATACGTACTAAGTAGATCACGTAATGTATTATCAGTAACATTGCCATCTTTATCTGTTTGTAGCATATTAAGAATATTAGTATATTCTTGCGCATCGGTTAATGGTGTACATTTAACACGCCAAAGATGACTCCACCAAGTTGGACTAAATCCTTCACTCGGTCGACTTCCTTCTTGTATAACATAATATCTTTTTAAACTTAATTCTACACTTTCATCTAGAGCACTAAAATCTGTTAGATGTGGCAATTCTATAACATCGCCACTCATTAGTTTTCTGCCTAAATTATTTAACATATCATTTTCATGAAATGTTATAAACAGAGTATCATTTTGTAAAAATAAACCAAATTGACTTAAATCAAAATCTGTATCGCTAATACTATATATTCCGCGGAGAGAATATATATCTTGATCATATATTCTATCTCTATTTTCTAAAAATAAAAAATCCTGTATTCCCAAAGGATCTGGTTCCTGATAGTTAGGCTGACTGGGGTCATCACTCTGACCTTGATTTGTAACACCTAGATATTTGTGTACATTGATACCTGTGCCGCCTATCGTGAACATTTCTTTGATTCTTCTGTCGAAGAATCTATAATCGTTGGTATGAGCACCGTCTTTCCATAGTGAAATTCTTGGCATATTAATTCCTTATTGTGTAGTATTTATCGACTTAAATACACTATGCGAATAGACTTACATGGACAAACAATACATGCTGCTTGGCAATTATTTAATAATCGAATAACAGATGCATACTATAACAAGCACAGAACTGTTGTGGTTATAACAGGACAAGGTGCTATTATGCATGAATTTCCTTCATGGGCAAACAGCCATCCGCATGTAAAGAATTGCACTAACACACCGCATAATCCAGGGAGTTTTAATGTGTCTTTAAAAAAAGGTTGACAGTTTTTCGATAGGTGCTATATTAATTAAGTAAGTTGAAGTTATGGAGAGATGGTATAATGACTATACATGACACACTTGAAGATATTCAAGTATTAGAAAATGTCCTTATTGCATTTAATGAAGGCGCTAGCGATGAGCGCCGCATGGCGATGGACAGTTTGTATAATCTTGTTGATAAAAAACGTGCGGAATTAGAACGTTTTGACCAAGGCATGGATGCACTAAGAATTGCGATGGGAGATTAAATATGGCACTAACTGCTCTTAAGGGTAAAAAACTCAATCGTAAAAAAGCGCCTCGTGCTAGACGTAAAACAACAGGAGCAGGTGCTGCGCCGCTTGACAACTATAAACGTGCAAAAGATTTTTTTCACTTTGATGTAGACAAAAAAGAATACATGCCTATTATCAAGCAGTACGTGAAAAAAAAGTATGACAAAAAAACTTCAGAAGCTATTCTTAAAAACAGAGAAAGTAAGATGCAATTTAGTTATATTGCATGTTATTGTCACTATATGAACAATGACAAAGCTAATCAAATTCAAGAAAGCAGTCATGAGTATATGACTGGCTACTTTTCTGAACTTGCTGATACGGGTAAAAATATTATTGCTGAAATAAAGGCAGAAGAAAAAGCAAAACCTAAAAACACATATATTCCTAGTATCCAAGAACGTATTAAGGAAGCAAGCGGAAATATTATTGCAGAAATTGAAGAAACCGTAGATGATTTCATTAATAATCCTAAAAAGTTCAAAGGATTAGATATTGTGAAATTTTTTCGTAAACATAATGTTAATCAAGCACATGCTAGACACATTCGTGCCTTCTACGAAGGCACACTAGCAGAATATCAAATGTTACAACTGCCAGCACGTGAACAAGATGATCAGTTACGAGAAGCATATAGTCATCTTTCTAAATCAGAAATTAAAAAAGGCGTTGAACTTTTTCAAAGTATTCTCAGTGCATGTGATCTTGTTACACAAGAAAGCAAAGCTACTAGAAAGACACGCAAGCCTAAACCTAAGAGTGCAGATAAGCTTGTGTCAAAAATGAAATATAACAAAATCGACGAAAAGTATAAAGTAGCAAGTATAAATCCGGTAGATATCATCGGAGCAACTGAACTATGGGTGTTTAATAGTAAAACTAGAAAAATTGGAAAATATATTGCTGAAGAACACACTACATTTCAAGTTAAAGGAACAACATTGCAATTTTTTGATGTTAATAAAAGTGTAGCAAAAACTCTTAGAAAACCAGAACAACAATTAGTGGAATTTAACAAAAGCGGCAAAGTACAACTTCGAAAATTTCTCGACAATATCAAAGGCGTAGAAACAAAACTAAATGGAAGATTTAATGCTGATACTGTTATACTCAAAGCAATAAAGTAATAAATAGTGTGTAAGAATAGGAACACACTATGGCAGTAACATTAGAATCACTAAGAGCAGAAGTTATAGATTATATACGTTTACGTCTCGGGGACGGCATGGTAGATGTAGAACTTGATCCTGCACATTACGATAATTGTATTGATAAATCAGTTAAAAGATTTCGTCAGCGTACAGCTAATGCATATGAAAGTTCGTATGTGTTTTTGGAGATTGTAGAAGGACAACAAGAATATACACTCCCTACTGAAATTGAAGAAGTTCGTCAAGTATTTAGACGTAGTGTTGGATCAGGTGGTAATGACACCGGAACACAATTTGAACCATTCGAAGCTGCTTTTCAAAATACTTATCTTTTACAAAGCGGACGTATCGGTGGAATGGCAACATATGAAATGTATTACCAGTACCAAGAACTTAGCGCAAGATTGTTTGGTGGATTTGTGAATTTTGAATTTAATCCAACAACCAATGTTCTTACGTTACTGCGTAAGTTTACAGGTAGCGGAGAAAAAATGGTATTGTGGACTTATAACTTACGTCCAGAAAGCCGATTATTGCAAGATCGACAGGCTGCTCCTTGGATAAATGATTATGCACTAGCATTGGCAAAATATACATTAGGCGAAGCACGTAGTAAGTTTAGTACTATCGCTGGTCCGCAAGGTGGTACAAGTTTAAATGGCGAAAGCCTTAAAGCTGAAGCACAAGTTGAAATGGATAAACTAGACGAAGAACTACGCAACTATGTTGACGGTTCTGATCCTCTATCATTTATCATAGGATAAATTAAATGCTTAAAATTTTTCGCTGGGAAGGCGGGTATGCTGGAGATACTATAGTTTCTTCTATATTATCTTCTAATCCAGGCTTGATTTCTAATATGATTTATACAACGACAGGTGATAATGGTCGTTCTGTAGTAAATTCTAATAAAGAGCACGCATTGTTTTCTTTGGCGGTAGCAGATCAAACACTCAATTTTGATATGTTAGAAGAAAAAATCGAACATATTATTAATGACAAACAAACTCACATCATAAAAAATCATTATTATCATCCATTTTTCGACAAATACAGCGATTACATAGTAGACATTATTAGTACAAATAATTTACTAAGTTTTACAACTAGTGCAAATTTTTATAAAACTTATCGAGAAACTTCAGAGATTTTAAAAAAGTCTAATAAGCTCTTCAGAATGTTAGAACAGAAAGACAAAAAAGAAAAAGATTATTACATGATATATCAAATTGCACGTTCTCATTACAAACATAACTGTACAGAATATAAATCAAAAAACAAAATTTTACTAGATAAGTGGGTAGATTTACAATATAATGATATTATAGGATATGATTTTGATAGAGAGATCTATAATCTGTGGCGGGAGAAAAATGAAAGTATTATAAACAATCAAGATTTCGAAATTGAAAAAATCTGTGCATTAGTAAAACAGGAACTACCTTATAGTCAGATAAGAAAGCAGTTAATATGATTATTGGAATTTGCGGATTGATAGGCTGTGGCAAGGGAACTGTAGGCGATATTCTTGTTGAACAAGGATTTGTTAAATTAAGTTTTGCAGATAAACTCAAAGACGGTGTTGCTACTATCTTTGGTTGGGATAGAGCAATGTTAGAAGGAGACACTGTTCAAAGTAGAAAATGGCGAGAAGAAGTTGATGATTTTTGGACAGCTGAAACTGGAAGAACAATTACGCCGAGATTAGTATTGCAAGAATTTGGCACCGATTGCATGCGTTTAGGGTTCGATGATGGGATTTGGGTAAGTCTTGTAAAACAACAAATACTTAAATCTCCTGAAAAAAGTTTTGTTTTGCCTGATGTTAGATTTGAAAATGAAATAAAAATGCTAAGGAGTATCGGTGGCGAAGTATGGAGTGTAAGTCGAAACAATGATCCAAAGTGGCTTATTGATTATGAAACCACAGGAATAGAACCAATAAATGTACATCCCAGCGAGTGGCATTGGGTTAAGCCTGCAAAGGATTGGTCAATTGAAAATAACGGTACAATAGATGATCTTAAAGATCAGGTGTTAAATCGCCTCGCTTCCAGCCTGTCTTAACAAGCTCTGCATTACAGTTAAGACAAACTGTTTTTAAATTTCTATTTGAAATATTTTTTAAATTTCCATCGACATAAAAAACAGTAACCTGACTCCTTATACTAGGTTTGAAACCACAAGCTTCGCATACACGCTTAACTTTGTAACCACTTTCAACCCATAAAGGTTTTACAGGTCTATCTGTTTTTAGACACTGTTCACATTTTCTCCTAAAATAAGGCTTTTTGTTTATATAATAATTGATAGCCTTAGGACGTTGACCACAATGTTCGCATACAGGTCTCAAAACTTATATTTTAATCCTATTCTGTTTAGCAAAAAAACATGTATTTTATGTACTTATTTACCATACCTTTAAAGGGATTTTTAAAACAAGGTGTTTTAAGACCATATTACATAAATACAACTATAACAAATAAAACTTGTTAAAGTTGAGGATTTAAAAATGGCATTAGTATCACCGGGTGTAGAAGTCACAGTAGTTGACGAGAGCAATTATACACCAGCAGAAGCAGGAACAGTAGCAGCAATTGTTATTGCAACTGCACAAGATAAAACTAGCGGCACAGGGTCCGGCATTGCAGCTGGCACAACTGCAGCAAACGCTGAAAAAACATATTTAATTGGTAGCCAAAGAGAACTTACAGCTACATTTGGTAACCCAACATTTTATAACACTGCAGCAGGAAGTCCGATTAACGGTTATGAACTTAACGAATATGGACTAATGGCAGCTTATAGTATGCTAGGTGTAACTAATCGTGCATACATAATGAGAGCAGATATCGATCTTGCAGAACTTGCAAGTAGCACATCTAGACCAACAGGAACACCTACAAATGGCACAGTTTGGCTAGATACTAGTTCAGATAGTCGTTGGGGCATCTTTGAGTGGAATCAAAGTACAGGAGCATTTACTAATAAAACACCAACTGTAATCACTAGCACAGACGATTTAACAGGCGGAGTGCCTAAGACATCAATTGGTGCAATTGGCGATTATGCACTTGTTGCTACAAATACAAAAAATCCAGTTTATTATAAAAATAGAAGTAATGCATGGGTATTAGTAGGTAGTGCAAGTTGGATTATTTCGCATCCTACTATTTCTGGAACTACAGCAAGCCCTACACTTACAAATGGTGATCAAATTTCGATTCAAGGATCAACTGTTACTTTAGTTGGAACAACTGTAACTGATCTTAAAACTAGTATCAACAATGCTTCGATAACGGGAGTTACTGCAGATGTAGTAGATAATAAAATTGAAATATATGCAAGTGCATCTGCATCATCGGATGGAAGTACTACTGATGGAAAAATTGTTTTAGCAAATGCATCAGGCACTATTTTAACCGATGCTGGATTAACTGCAGGAACATATGCAAGACCTGTTATTACACAAGATCCTCATTATACAGTTCCTGCATGGAAATCTACAGATACAACTCCTCGTCCAAATGGAAGTGTTTGGGTTAAAACAACATCCAGCAATTTAGGATTTTTAGTAGATGTAAGTACATATAGTACATCTTCTGCATCATTTGTAAGTACAACTGTGCCTGCATATGAAAATGATCAAACTGCACTTAAAAATTTAGACACAACGGGCGGCAAAGAAATTGCTGCTGATAGTTTTTATGCACAATATGATGCAGATGAAAACGACACTGTTACTTATAAATTGTTCAAGCGTTATGAAACAGGTCCATTGCAAGTAACCGGTACTATTAACAGTTCGGCACCACTTACTGCTACTGATACATTTACTATTAGTGCAAGTGCTGCTAACAGCACAACAATGACAACTCCGGTTACAGTCGTAGTAAGTGGAACTAGCCTTGCAGATATGGCAAGTGATATTAACGGAGCAGGCGTAGCAAATGTTAGTGCTTCAGTAACCAGCGGCGGCTATTTAAGAATTACTCATTCACTGGGTGGAAACATTATTCTTAAAGATACTAGTGGTAGTGCTACTATAGATGCAGGTATTACTACTGCAGTAACATCGGGACAAGTTCGTACTGGAAATAATAGCGATATTATTCTAAGTAATTGGGTTGCGCCAACATATACTGCAAGCAGTAGTGCTCCTAGTAGCAATCCTGCTGATGGAACTTACTGGTATTCGGGGGGTATTTTTGAAGCAGATATCATGATTCACGACGGTTCTTCATGGAGAGGCTATCAAAATATTACAGATACTCGCGGATATAATCTAGCAAATACTAGTCCTGAAGGTGTAATTTTTAGTACAACTGAACCAGAAGCACAGTCAGATCTAACTGCACTTGTTGATGGAGATCTGTGGATAGACACAAGTGACTTAGAAAATTATCCACAACTTTATAGAAGACAAACAGTAAGTGGCGAAGCTAAATGGGTACTGATTGATAAAACAGATACAACAACAGAAAATGGTATTATTTTTGCAGATGCACGTTTTATGGGCGATACTTCAACTGATGTTGTAACTGGCACCATTCCAACAACAGTAAATCTATTAACAAGCGACACTGTAGATATAGATTGCCCATCTGCTGCAACTTATCCACGTGGTATGCTCTTATTCAACACAAGACGTTCAACATATGGTGTAAAACAGTTCAGAAGTAATTACTTTAGTCGTACAAACTTTGCAAGTACATCTTTGTATCCTACATTACCTACAGAAAAAGACACATGGGTAACAGCAAGTGGAAGTAAATTTGGTCGTAAAGCGCAGAGAACTGTAATTGCAAATGCTATGAAATCTGCATTAGATGCAAGTACAGAACTTCGAGAAGACGCAAGAACTTATAACTTGATTGCAGCACCAGGTTATCCTGAATTGATTAGTAATATGGTTAGTCTTAATAATGATAGACGTCAAACAGCATTTGTGATTGGCGATAGTCCAATGAGATTAACTGGTACAAGTACAGCTATTGAAAATTGGGCAACTAATGCATCAGCTGCAACAGATAATAACGAAGACGGACTAGTAACCAGTGATCCATATTTGGCAGTATTCTATCCAAGTGGACAAACAAATGATTTAAGTGGCAATTCGATTGTTGTTCCACCAAGTCATATGATGTTACGTAGTTTTGCACGTAGTGATGATATTAGTTTCCAATGGTTTGCTCCAGCTGGTACAAGACGCGGGCTTGTTGATAATGTAGCAAGTATTGGGTACATTAATTCAGCAACTGGGTCTTTTGTTACAGAAAACATAAGAGAGAGTTTAAGAGATACATTGTATTCAAATCGAGTAAATCCAATTGCTTTCTTTAATGGTAGCGGAATCCTGAATTATGGAAATAAAACAAGAGCATCTACACCAAGTGCATTAGATCGTATTAATGTATCTAGATTGGTTGGATACTTGCGTAAGCAACTACAAAGCATTGCAACAGGATATGTATTTGAACCTAACGATAAAATAACACGTGACGAACTTAAACAGCAAATTGAACAGACTCTGAACGATTTAGTTGCAAAGCGTGGTGTATATGATTATTTGGTTGTGTGTGATGAAACAAACAACACAAATGACAGAATTGACAGAAACGAACTATATGTAGATGTTGCAATCGAACCTAGTAAGGCAGCAGAATTCATCTTTATTCCGATTAGATTGAAAAATACAGGTGAAATTGCAAGTGGAAATGTTGCAGCGTCAAACACTGTTTAAACAATAAAAAAATAAAAAAATGGGGAGTATATGCTATCTCCCCATTTTTTGTGACAAAAATTAGATAAATACTTTTATAATTAAAATAGGAGCAAGACGAAATGTCAGTTTCATCACTAACAAAATTTACAGTACCCGTAGACGGTGACCAGAGTGCAGCAAGTCAAGGCTTGCTTATGCCAAAATTAAAGTATCGCTTTCGTGCAACTTTTGAAAATTTTGGTGTATCAACTCCACGTACAGAACTAACAAAGCAGGTAATTGATATTACTCGTCCTGCAGTAACATTTGAAGAAATGGAAGTTCCTGTATATAATAGTAGAGTTTATCTTGTAGGAAAACATAACTGGGATCCAGTCACAGTGAACTTACGTGATGATGTCAATGGCGGCGTTACAAAATTGGTTGGAGAGCAAATCCAGAAACAGTTTGATTTTATGGAGCAAGCTAGTGCAAGTTCAGGTATTGATTACAAGTTCATTACACGTTTTGAAATCTTAGATGGCGGTAATGGTGCAAGTACGCCTAGTGTACTTGAAACTTGGGAACTATACGGCTGCTTTATACAAAATGTAAACTATGGTGATCTTAACTATGCAAGCAGTGAACCTGCTACAGTAAGTATGAACATACGTTTTGATAACGCTGTACAAGCACCATTAGGTGATGGCATCGGCGCAAGTGTAGCGAGAACACTAGGTCAAACAGTAACTGGCTAATAGGAGTATTCCGTGGCTAGTGTCAACAGTCTTTTAAAACCGATATCGACGACCGGTACAGTGCGCGACTATAAACATGCGTCGCGCACTTTTGTTGACAATAATTTCGAATTACAACCTAAACATAGTAATTTATTTCACGTAGTTTTTGAATTTACGTCAGAAGCAGCAACTCTTTTTAGCACTATAGATAAATTAGAAATACCGTTATTGGTGAAAACAATTGATCTTCCTCAATATACTATAGATGTGCAAACACACAATCAATACAATAGAAAAGTTCAAAGTCATCATGGAATGACATATCAGCCTATAAATGCAACTTTTCATGATGATGCAAAAGAATTGATACGCACATTATGGCATAACTATTATACTTTTTATAATGCAGACGCAACGTATGATCAAAATGGAAATAGTTATACAGCATACGACAAGTATAGCAATAGAATTCAACAGCAATGGGGATTTCAAAGGGGAAACAAACGATTCTTTAAAAATATAAAAATTTATAGTATGCATAATCATAAGTTTGCAGAATATACACTTATCAATCCCATGATAACTGCATTTAATCATGATCAGCATGCATATGCAAATACTGGTCTCATGCAACATAGTGTTCAATTTGCTTATGAAACAGTAAAGTATGCAACCGGATATGTTAATAATATAACTCCTACAGGATTTGGAGATTTACACTATGATGTTGAACGTAGTGATATCGAAGCGTCTGATAGTAAAAATGCAGCATTTATAAACGGATCGTTGTCGAATGTAACAAATCAAGAAACAAAAGATTTATTTCAAGGAAATCTCATAGGAGTAATCAAAGATACAGAAATAATATTCGATCAAAGAAAACCTCCTACTACTGGTAATATCATAACAGATACTATAAGTATTTTTACTAATAACTTACTAACAGGACAAAAACCATCTAATAATATTCTTGTTCCTTTTATTGGCGCTGGCGAACAACTTCTCACACAGTTTTCAAATACTGCAATAGATGGTGTAGTTAACACAGTACAAGGATTTTTAGAACCGAATGCTATTGTAAAAAGTCAAAATAAAAATATATCAACCACTAGATATAATACAGTAACTAGTAGTAGTCAAGATATAGGATTTGCAAATAATATCCCAGTACAAACAGGAACAATATCTAACGGTAACAAAATTAGTAATGTTAGTACTACTTCGAAAGTTACACAAACTAGCAAAACTAAAGAAATTAAAATACAACAATTAGAAGCAAGATTATCTAGTCCGTCGATCCCCGATGCAGAAAAACAATATATTCAAAATCAATTATTTTTACTTAGAAAGTCTTAATCAATGAGTCAAGATACTAATTTACCTATTATTAATCCTGCAGACACTTTTGATCAAAAAGTTCAAGATTATTTTGCAAATTACACAAGGCCTTCTTTGAAACTATCAGAGAACGAATATAGTGTTGTAAAGAGCTTTTTCTTAGGCAGAACTAGTAATAATGAAGCTGCTGCTGCTGCTCTTACTGCTGCAGTAATTGAAGCTGCTAATCAATTAGATGTTTACATCGTTGATGTTATTGCAGAATTTGAAGATAGTAATGATTTGAAAAGTGCAATTCCTACCTTTTTAAATTTAAGCAGACGAAGTAGTAGCCTGCTTGGGTATGAAGTAAATATTTCTCCAAATGTGAATGTTTCTCGCCAAGTGGAGGCATAAATGTTCAGTCGTAACAAATATGCTAACGGCATATATTCAATAACCAACTCTCAAAAATATATAGGAAAAAAAGAACCTAGATATCGTAGTGGGTGGGAACATGCGTTTATGCGTTTTTGTGATAATCATCCTAGTGTGATTCAATGGGCAAGTGAAAGCATACAAATACCTTATCGCAATCCTCTAACAGGAAAAGGTACAGTTTATGTACCTGATTTTGTTGTAGTATATCAAGATAAAAAAGGAAATAAAATTGCAGAACTTATTGAAGTAAAACCAAAATCTCAAACAGTATTAACTGAACGTACACGTGAAAAAGAAAAACTAGCTATAGCTATAAATCATGCAAAATGGGAAGCAGCAGCAAAATGGGCAAAACACAACGGAATGCGATTCAGAGTAATCACAGAAGATGATATTTTTCATCAAGGAACTAAAAGGAAATAATATCATGGACTTGGTACATAAACATATTATATTAAGAATTGAAGCAAAAACTCCACCAACAGAATTAGAATTAAAGGAGTGGATGATAGAATTAGTTAATAAAATAGATATGAAAATTTTAGCAGGTCCTATTAGTGCAAACATAACTACTATTGAAGGCAATAAAGGACCGACCTGTGTTTGTATAATAGAGACATCACATATAGCATGTCACGTTTGGAATGAACCAGATCCTGCACTTATTCAATTAGATGTATATACGTGCGGACCTTTTGATCCTCGTGCTGTGTTAGACCACATAAAATTGTGGAATCCAGTGAAGATAGAATACAAATATTTAGATAGAGAATTTGAACTTCGAGAGATTGAAATATGACTAAAAAATTAGAAGAATTGTTTGATTTACCTGATTCTAATCAAATAGATATCACTAAAGAAGAAAACACTATTATAACAGAAGCGCATGAAGATGATGTAGAAATTGTTTTACAGGATACTCCTAGAAATACAGTATCAGAAATGCAAACTGCACTGGAAAAAGTAGATAAAATTGATGCAGCTTTGCCGACAGTAGATGATCTACAAACAACCGATCAAGAAATGGATGAAATTGCTGCACTTGCTAAAGATACATTTAAAGATCTTATGGATCTCGGTATGAACGTAGATA
>Ga0181591_10002870_pt1 | contig 14877 bp, 3 predicted proteins | sample 071ome_33_FD_133757 | JGI IMG/M metagenome (GOLD analysis project Ga0181591, IMG submission 133757) | Coastal salt marsh microbial communities from the Groves Creek Marsh, Skidaway Island, Georgia - 071412AT metaG (megahit assembly) | ecosystem: Environmental > Aquatic > Marine > Intertidal zone...
ATACGATATAACAGTGCTTTATTGAGTCTTGAAGTAAATAAATCTATAGACTTAACATTTGACGGGAACATCAAATTAGTTTTTGGCACAGCTTCATCATCACTTGCTTCTCCAACATCTGGTATGGTTTCAAGTACAATAATTGGAACGGTAAGTAGTACAGAAGATTTTAATTTAAACTACTATGATTTCCTAGTAGAAGGTCTTGAACCCAGTACCACATACAAATATAAATTTGTTCTAGAAACAACCTCTTTTACAGTGGAAAGTTCAGTAGAGTACATAACTACAACTGACGGATGGGATGTTTTACCTAAACAAACTTTTGAAATACCTGAATGGGCGATAACCGAAAATGGAATTTCAATTAAAGAGGGAGATACTCTTGGAAAAGTAAAATACGATGATATAGATCAGAATTGGAAAAAGATAAAAACATATTACAAGACTACCATGGCTCTAACGGGTAATGGTGATTTATGGGCATGGGGTAGAAATTCAAATTTTTTAGTTCCTGGATTCGATACTAGTAATTTCTTTGAAGAAAATGTAGAAGTCCAATATAAGCCAACTAAAGTAATGGCTGAACCTGATGATGATTTTTATAATAATATTGACGCTGATAATGATGGATTTTGGAATGTTGATGAAGAAATTGCAGGAACCGATCCAAACAATCCTGCAGACTTTCCAACAGTTGATACTGATGGGGATGGCTTTTCAGATATTTTCGAAGAGGAATTAGAAATTGATCCAAATACACCTGTTTCTTTTGAGGATTGGGTAGAGATCGAAGAATATGCTCTAAAAAAATCAGATGTTGGTAATATAAAGTTTGATGATTTTTCTTTTTGTAAAACCTTTGCTATTGGAATTAATAAGGAAAATAAAAAACTATATGGTTGGGGTGGTGTTTATGGTGGAGTAGATGGATGGGATAATGTTTATGATGCAAATGGCGAATTACCTGGTGGTGAGATCGCTGCTGTTGTTGATGAAAAACATAGTGGAGCAGAAATAAATTTTCCTAGGCCTATAAGACTCCCCTATGATTGGCAGAATAGTGAATTTAAAGATCTAAATTGGGTTAGAGTTGAAGTATCTGATAATTTCATAAACCCCAAATACCCAAATATAAACAATCAAGATAATATTTATGATGCCACTGTTGCTGCTATTACAGATACTGGAGATTTGTACGTGTGGGGTGTTATAGATGGTATAATTGTTTTCAAATTAAATAAAATTGAACATAATTTCCCTTGGAAAGATATTTCGGTAAGTGATAGGATCATTGCAATTGATCATAATGGAGATTTGTATTCAATAAGGAATTTAGAAATTGGTGATAAGCCTGAAGCTTCTACCGTAGATTCAGATTTTGATGGTGAATCTGATCTTGAAGATGCCTTCCCAAATAATTCAAACTTTCAATATGATGATGATGGGGATGGTTTACCAAATAAAATCGAATTTTTAATTGGTACTTCTAACTATGACGTGGATAGTGATAATGATGGTATCTGGGACAGTGAAGACCAATTTCCCAAAGACAGTAATAAACAATTTGATAGAGATTTTGACGGATTAGATGCAAAAGAAGATCCTAATGATTTTGATGAAGATACTGACGGTGATGGTGTAAATGACTTGCTAGATCTTTTCCCTATGGTCCCATATAGTCTTCAAAATGGTAGTGATTTTCAAAATAAGATTTCTTTATACGAACAAAAAGATCAAAATAATAATTACCCATTTGTAGATCAGGACTCTGATCAGGATGGTATAGCTGATATTTTTGAGCGACGAAATTACACTGACCCATTTAATCCAGACACAGACTTAGATGGAATTGTTGATGGTTCAGATGCATTTCCAAATTCCTATCACTATAGTGAAGATTCTGATGGTGATGGTTTACCTGATAAATTTGAAACACTTTATAATGCTACATATCCTGATAATTCAGATAGTGATGGAGATGGAATTATAGATGGTGTAGATATCGAAAAAAGAAATGAAGTCCTTGCTGTTCTTAGAGGTTTTGATTGTAGCCAAGGTTATCAGATTTGTGATTCATGGCAATTTTACTGGAGATTTGTTGAGATTTCTTATGATTGTAATAATGATGGATTGATAAGCTTTGAAGAGTGGAATAATGAAGCAAGTTGTTCTGCTAATAAAATTCAAAGAGATAACTATCCAAGTGATGTTAATCGTGCTTCTGATTCAGATTTTGATGGTATAGATGACAAAAATGATGATGACGATGATAATGATGGCTATTTAGATGTATGGGAATTGGATCCAGAAATTAATACAGATCCACTAAGATGGGAATCACAACCAGAGGATAGTGATTTTGATCGTATCCCAGATGTTATTGAACTTCGTCCCATAGATCAAGGAGGTACAAATACTGATCCAAATAATTCTAATACTGATGGAGATTGGGCTGATGATGGAGATGATGACTGGCCTAATGACCCTACCTTAGCATGGGATACAGATAAAGATCGTTTAGAAGATTGGGCAGAAATACAATTCACAAAAACTGACCATAAAAATCCTGATACGGATGGTGATGGCGTACCAGATGGTGAGGATGCATTTCCATCTGAGAACGGAAATTATAGTACTAATCCAGGACCTTTTGCGGGCACACTTGATTCAGATAAAGATGGTTGGTCTGATGAATACGAAAAAGATTTCTATTCAAGTGATGATATAGACAATGATGGCAATCCTAACTGGGAGGATGATGATAGTGATGGGGACGGATTCAAAGATTGTGAATGTGATCCTGAAAAATGGGTTCAATATTCTGATCCATATTCTAATTGGACCTGGTGGGAGCCTAACTGGAGGCAATGCGAAGGTTATGTAGAAAACGGTAATAATGAATGGGAATTTGACGAAGATTCTAGACGTTGGTTACCTAAGAATAGGTGGAAAGCTGATCTTTTCCCGAAAGACATTCTTGAATGGAGTGATTTTGATAAAGATGGAATGGGAGATAATTCTGATCTTGATATGGATAATGATGGTGTGTTTGAAACCCTTCATTTTAGTATTAAGGATTTTTCTGGAAATGGAATAAGTCAAGCAAAAATTAAAAATATTAGATATAAATATGTAGATATAAGTACTAGAACATCATCAATTACAACACCTGCAGACATTTCAATATCACTTTCAAGAAATGTTTCTAGTACTACCTCATCCTACACCGTTTACAACTATTTATTTGAGAAAAATAGTGGTCCAGTATATGAACAGTATTTTAATTGGAAAAAAGGCTTAGAATGGGATCAAATTCAGCAAGCCGAAAGAGAAATAGAAGCATATATAGATCCAGACAATAATGGTAACCATGAAGATGCTCTTTTAAACAGTAATGGGGAAAAATATACTCTAGTTGAAGCTGCTCAAGAGTTGGGATATGGAGGTTTTGAGAGTAAAATCAAACACCATAATCCATATTTTTATGGTGCTTTTGAGGCAGAATTTACCCTGGAGTTTGTTAACTCAAATAAAACATATTCACAAGATTTTAAGGTCATTAAAAGTTATAGATGGGCAAATAAAGAAAATTACTATACAACCATAAAAAAATCCAAAGGCGTAGATTTTAAAAATATAGCTGAAATTAATCTCCTAATTGATGTTTTTTCAAAAAATTCATCTGAAACCACAAACTCAGATTTCGGAGATTCATCTCAAGATTATAATCGAAATGGTATTTGGGGAGAAGATAGTGATGAATGTTTTTGTCATAACAGCCCTGGGGAATATAATTATATGATGGAAGATATAATTCCAGACGAACGTGATAGAGACGACGATGGTGACAACTTTTTTGATTGGGATGAAGAGTTAATTGGAACTGATCCTTTAGATAAAGATATTTCTCCAAGTGGCTCAGGTGGATTTGAAGACAGCGATAATGATGGATTATCAAACTCATATGAGTTAATTAATGATTCGGATCCATATGACTGGGATTCTGATGATGATGGAATAAGCGATGGTCATAAATCCCCAAGATTTGATAATGATTGGACATATGCAATACAAGTGCCAGACCTAAATGCAACTACAGATATTGGAGAAAATCTATACATAAAGTTAAATGGAGGTGTAAGTGAAATGTATCATGATGGAATTAAAATTGAACTTACAACTAATAGCCAGATGACTGGTCAGGAGGTGTTAAACTACTTTAAAAATGAATTAGAAAATCATTATTATAAAGGTTGGGAATCTATAGTGTTCAGCCCAAACAGAATTGCCCAAGCTGAACCAAATGGAACATATGTCATAAACATGAGAGACACGTTTGGTGATGGATGGCAGGGTGGCCATATAAAAGTGACTATTGATGGTTCCTCAAAGTTTTATGGTATTCCAAGTGAAACCCAAGGTTATAACGAGAGATATCTGCAAACCAACTCTTTACTTGAACCATATCCAGGTAATGAAAATTTATCAACTGGAACTGTTTCTTTTACAATTCCTTCTGGAACATCTGAAGTTAAATTTGAATTTTCACCAGGTTGGTATTTTGAACAAAATAAGTTTTCTATACATCACTATATCAATGGAGTCGAACAAGACACATATCTTTTGGACAAGACACCCCATAATTATATTTTTCACGATTTTGGACAAGGATCTAACGATGAATTTGACTCCAATTTATTTGATAGGGTTGCAAGATTTCAAATAATCTTAAAAGGCAAAAGATTGATTTTAAGGGACATTGATGGTGGTAATATTTATGGAAAATCTTTTGAATTAATTCAAGACAATGGGAAACTACGTCTTTTAGGTTACGACATTGATGCGGCACTTAGGAGAGGGAATGCTTATAAAGGCGCCGATTTTTATAGCACTAATGGACTAAATACTAATTGCTGTAATGATATGACATACTCCGAGGGGAGATTTTATTATTCATCTCAAACAAAGGATGATTTGAGAGACATGTTCCCAAATGATCCAAATGAATTTTGGGATACCGATGGTGATGGTATTGGTGATTTTTCTGATAATGATATTGATAATGATGGAATAAGTAACGGCGTAGATCCTGAGCCTTATAGACACTCTGATCTTGGTTCAGCTTCTTTTAAAAGTCCGCAAAATCCAAACTCAGCTGATGATACTGATGGTGATGGAATAAGTGATGGAATGATGTTCTATAATGGTGTAAATACTTGGAATCTTTCAATACCTATTCCAAATATTAACAGTTATTTAGTAACTGGAACATATACACTTGAACTGCTAGGATTTGGAAATAATGGTGAAAAAATTAAAATAGATCATAATGTTAATTCGTCTTCTTCTGTAACTGGATTGGATCTTCTAACTTACTGGAAGACACAACTGGACTCATATGGAGATTTATATTCAGATAGGGATGGCTACAAGACAATTCCATTTACTACAGAAATAAAATATAATCGGCTTGAAATAAAACCTAATCCTAATGACAATGGGGGTTATACAGACACAAATCAACCTTTTAAAGTAGCAGTGCCTATATTAATTCCTTATGGAAATACAATGCTCAAACTTTTTGAAAGAGATGAAGCTTATGCTGAACAGTGGGGTTGGATTTATAAACAAAGACTATCAAATCTAGGATGTTGTACATATACCTTTATGAACAAAGGGTATATAATAGGTGGGCAGGAGGATGATCAGCGTTTTTTTGACATGTTCCCCGATGACCCTTATTCAAACTGGGATACTGACGAGGACGGGATTGCCGACAATTATGATGATGACATAGATGGTGATGGAATAAATAATTTAGAAGATGGAGCTCCATATGATAAAACTTCTACGCTTGATACTGACAAAGATGGGATTGGAAATTTTGTTGATAAAAATGACGATAACGATGATTTTCTTGATATAGATGATCCAAATCCTTTAGTTGCTTCCTCAAGAAACGATGAAATTGATAGGGATTCAGATGGATTATCAAACCCTTATGAAGATAGAACAGGAATGAATCCTGATCATTGGGATTCTGACTATGATGGAATTGGTGATGGAGATGATTTGTTTGCGTGGTTTAGAACAGGTAATAATTCAGATGATGATGATGGTGATGGCTATGTAAACCTTGATGAAGAATTAAATAATACTGATACGAATGATCCAAACAGTTATCCCCAAAATGATGCTGATGGAGATTTCTATTCGGATGACTTTGAGATTAAATACGGACATGATAAAAATAGTCCATTAGATCCCGCTAATGGACTAGATTCAGATGGGGATGAATATTTTGATTATGATGAAAATTTAAATAATTCAAATCCTAATGACCCTAATTCTAAGCCTATAGATTCTGACAACGATAAATATTCAGATTTATTTGAAACAACATTTAATTTCGATCCTAATAACGAAAATAGTAAACACAATAGAGAAGATTATTTTAATGTTGCTGTTAAACCAGGTACTTGTTGTGGTGGTTCAGAAATGGAATGGTTCTATGGTAATATATTAAAAGATAAAACTCCAGGTAGAAGATGGCCTCAAAATATGGATAAAATGTACAATGCTGATTTACCAGTAATTGATATGTTTCCTACAGATCCAAACGAATGGTGGGATAATGACTTAGATGGAACAGGAGATAATGCTGATTTAGATGATGATAATGATGGTATTTTAGATACTGAAGAGTTTACTCCAAGGCTTGTAGGGATTTGGGAATTTAAGTTTACAAATCCCCTATTATTTGATACTGATCAAGATGGGGTGAATGATAAATATGATGGTGTCCCATGGGATGAAAAAAGTACAGTTGATACAGATGGAGATAACATTGGTGACAATAGTGATTGGGATGATGATGGTGATGGACTTGATGACGAATGGGAGAAAGAGCTAGGAACTGATACTCTTTTGGTAGATACTGATGGAGATGGTTATTCAGACGGCCCTATTGGGATGGGTATTCCTTCAAAAACATCATCTGGGACAGTAGTGATTCCATTTGATAGATTTGATGCGGATGGAAATTGGATGGAAATTATAGAACTTAATCCTACATATACTTCTACTTCTACAATTGGAAACGATTGGGATTACTTTGAATTCAGAACTGAAGGACGAGGAATCAATTGGGAAAATAACTTTAACGTACAAATTCAAGCTGGTGGCACAGCTTTAGAGATTCTAAACAGGTTTAAGGTTGCAATTGATGGGCAACAAATTTTCTATAAGGACTTTAATAATGATTGGCAGTCAAATAAAACTGTTTCACAAACGCTTTCAGCCTCAGTATCGGGAACCAGATTAATTATAAAGAGTAATCAAAAGATTAAACCATTCTTCACTCATCTTAGTTGGTATAGTCAAAGAATTAGAATTTTCACATCAATGAGATATTGGGATGGTATGGACCAATTTCCCCTAGATGATACAGAATCGGCTGATTTTGATTACGATAGAATTGGGGATAATAGTGACCCAAACACGGATTGGGATGAATTATCAAATGAACAAGAAATTGCATTAGGTACTGACCCTTATTGGTGGGATACTGATGGAGACGGAGTAGATGATTTTTGGGATCAAGCTCCTCTTAACAAATATGCAGTCCAGGATATTGATGGAGACGGACAGCCTGATGAAATTTGGGAAGATAAAAATAATGATGGATTTATTAATTTCTGGAACAGAAATGAGAATGATGCGTATTCGGATGCTCCACCAGCCTTCTATAATGGTGGTGTGAACCCATATCCAGGTGTTCTTGATGAAGATGTTGATAATGATAAGCTAAAAAATCCTGATGAAGATCAAAGAGGGTTAGATAAATGGGATTCTGATAGTGATGATGATGGTATATTAGATGGTGATGATTTATATCCTTCAGATCCATCGGAATGGGCTGATAATGATCAAGATGGTATTCCAGACAACACTGATAAAGATGACGATAATGATAAATATTCAGATCTTGATGAATTATTTAATAAAACATCTACAACATCTTCCACCTCATATCCTCAAGAAGATTACGATCAAGACTTTATATCGGATGGTTATGAAAAACAAATAGGAACCAATTTTCAAAAAAATGATACCGATAAAGATGGTGTTATTGATGGTGAAGATGCATTTCCACTTAATTTTTCTAAAAAATATGATACTGATTATGATGGTATTGAAAACAGTTTAGATGATGATGATGACAACGATGGTATGAAAGATGTTTTTGAAGAGCTGTTCAATAAATTTATCAATGCAGGTTTAATGCCTTTAAATACTTCAAATGTATCAACATTGGTATTTGATAATAATCTAGTAGACTCAGATGGCGATAGATTACCAGATATTTTTGAGATGGCGTTAAAGCAAAATCTTTTAGATTCAATTCAATCAAATAATTCAGCAGCTAGTAGAGAATTTGCTAATTATACTCCAGGTGATATTTGGTTAATTAAAGATACCGACAATGATGGTATTCCAGATGGAGAGGATATAGCTATTTTTGACTCACAAGGAATAAGTGATTTCGATCTTGATTATGTCTCCGATCGAAATGACGATGATGATGATAATGATTATTTATCTGATTGGCTAGAGGAAAGTTTTGGAACTTATAAATTTAATAAAGATACTGATGGAGATGGTTATGGTGATGCAGTTGATTTTTATCCTTTAAATGCGAAGTTACATTCTAGAAATCAACTAAATGCGTTTTTATTCAAAACTCAGATAGGTCAAAATATAAAATGGGATAAAATAAGTTCATGGAATAGTGGACAAATTGGGTCGTCATATGCGGGAATAAGTAATAACGGAGATCTTTATGTTTGGGGAGTAAATTATGGTGGTTTACCCGATTTTACAGAAGAAGCCATAGAAAAATGGAGCTCTGGTGTTGAATATGGTTATACCATAAAGGAACCTAAGTTAATAGATTTAAATATAGAACAAACATCTCGTTCAAGAAGGTTCTCAAGAAGAGGGAGTCGAAGTTATACAAGAAATTTTAAGGCTTCAAATGTTGATTTAGGTAAAGGATTTGGAGTTTTACAGAGTAAAGATGGTAAGTTAATATCATGGGGTAAAAACCTTAGCTCACAGTTAGGTAATGGAAAGAATGAGACTTTTAGAAAATTTATTCAACCTGAAGTTGAATTTGGCTATATTAAAAACATCTCAGCTGGTGATCAGCAAACTGGTATTATCAACCATGTTAATCAACTAAAAATGTTTGGTTCAAATGACCAAGGGCAATTAGGCAATGGAGCTCCACCATACAATAAGCCTTTAGATTTAACGCTTAATTGGGAAGGATTAACATCAGACCAAGTATCCAAGGTTGCAGTGACTAAAACTGAAACAGTTATTCTTACAAATGATGGGAAAATTTATGCATTTGGTGACAATAGTTATGGTCAGCTCGGAAGAGGTTCTGCGTCAATTAAAGCTGAAGATTTTAGTCCTAGAGAAATAAAATCAAATAAAAAATGGAAAGATATATATGCAATTTCAGAACACATATATGCGTTTGATGAATCAAAAGATTTATATGTTTGGGGAAGAAACAATAATTATTCCCTTGGTCTTGGAATTGAATACAAAAATTTAACTTTTATTGCAACTCCTACTTTAGTTTCATTCAATAAAACAGTAAATGGAACGGTTGTCACAAAAAATGTAAATCTTGATGAAATAAAAGATTTCTCACCTGTTGTTGGAGGATTCGTTTTCTTGACAAAAGAAGGTGAACTTTGGGCTGCAGGCAAAAATTTCTATATGAATGCTTGGTTTCCACTTGCTACACCAAGAAGAATTGGATTAAAAAATAATTGGACTAAATTTCATGACTTCAAGAATGGAGAGCAAAATATTTTAGTTGAAAATAACTTAGGAGAAATTTGGGGGGCAGGCTCAAACAGATGGAAACAATTAACAGATGATCCCTGTGAGCAAATAACTCCTCAAATTGTAAAACTTACAATCAATCATCCACTTAGATATCAAACTTTTAAATTCACAATAGGAGAGGTTAAAGGTTCCGCAAATCTAACCCTAAATTTAGGAGATAATAATATTTCTGCTTCAGCTTCAGAGACACTTGGATTAGATGATTTGATTAACAAACTTGTTTCAGATTTTAATAGTCAAGATAAAGTTTCTTTAAGAAGTAATGTTGAACTAGTTTCATCTGGAACAGACGGACAAGTTCCTAGAGTATTAGAATTTAAAGCAAAAACTTATTCTGATTATAATCTATCCATCTCTCCTTCTAACAGGTCAAATTGGGATACAAACGTGAGCTTTCAAACTGTTACAAAAACTATCTCTGGCCCAGTAAATTACACAATTGTTATTGGAGGTCAAACTTTTACAACAAGTTATACTCAATCAGCAGATGATACTCAATTTTCAGCTTCAAAAGCAGCAACTGAAAAAATTATTAGAAAGGCAAAAGAACTTCTACGAGATGGAAGTATAGATACCATGTTTGATTTTGAGATAGAAGAAATCCAAGGAAGTTTTCACTTACTTATTAAAAATTACACTAAACAGTCTTTTATTAGTGCTTATGCCGTAAATTCTAATAATTCAAGTAGTACAATAGATATATCGGAAATTTCAAAATTTGAATTTTTTGATTGTGATAAAAATCAAACATATTTTAATGGGTTAGTTAAAGTATTTAGGACTGATGAAAACATATTTAAAAATATTTCACTTGGAGAAAAACATGCTCTTGGGTTAACTAATGATGGAAAGGTTTATTCGTGGGGGTATAATGAAAATGGACAACTAGGAAATGGAAATGCAGGTCGATGGTCTTTTACTGGAAGTCCAACCTTGATTGAAAGTAATGTTGTTTTAAGTAATGGTGATATTACAACATCTATTATATCTTATACATTAAAATCAATAAGTGCTTCTGGCGATGTTAGTTTTGCAATTGATCAAAATGGTAAAATGTTTGCCTGGGGTGACAATATTTTAGGTACTTTAGGAACTGGTGATAACAGTGCTAAAAAGGTTCCTAATGAGGTTAGAACCCCCGATAATTCTTCTTGGGATAAAAACTTAGGTGGTTATAGGTTCCAAATGGCAAGTTCAATTGATAATAATAATAACAGAAAACTTTGGGGTTGGGGATATCAAAAGTTAGGTAATCTCGGTGCTTTAGGAAATCTTAGTACTAATGCTGTAGATTTAGGAACTAAATATCCACCAAATAATCCTGCGGTTTCAGGAATAGTATCAACAACAGTTGATGGTGAATACTATGTTGCTAGTAAGCTTTTAGAAAATTACCTACAGAGTCTAAATTTTGAAGGAACTTCATCAAATAATTTATCTTCCAAGGGTGGTCGTACAGGTCTTTCTTCAAAAAATTCAACGAAATATCCAAGTTTTTCTGGAACAATACAAAGCTCTGACCCTAATTTAAATACAAATCTAAAATCAAAAACTAAAAATAGTTTAACCAAAAAATATAATGTAGGTAAATGGAAGGTCAAAAAATCAAAAGCAAAATTTGATCAAAGTCCTGTTGCTGCTACAGTTGCTCATGAAGGAGAAAATGATACTCAACAGGCCTTTGTTAACTTTAAAATTATTGATATAAATGAGAAGCCTATAGATATTCAGCTTCCAGACTGTAGTACATGTAAATCTGTTAAAGGTGTTTCAAATAAAAAAGGGGAAAAACTGATATCATATATTACTATGATTGATCCAGATGAAGATGATATTTTGACATCTTCTATTCCTAATAATTCACCAAATTTTGAAAAATTCTCTATTAAAAATGGCTCTTTATACTTTGATAATACATCAGCTCAAGCAAACGTTCCTTATTCAGTGATCTTAAGAGCAACAGATTGGGAAGGTTTAGCTTACGATGAACAGTTTGAAATAATTGAAAATGAGGATGGAGATGTTATTATCGAAGAGGTTGTATCAACCGAATCTGGTGGTACAGGTAGTTATTCTCAAATAAAAGATTCTGATGGTGATGGTTATACTGATGCTGATGAAATCTTAATGGGGACCAACCCATTTGATTTTAGAGATTACCCAAGAGATCTAGATAGAGATGGTATTCTTGATTTTTATGATAATGATCTTGATAATGATGGATATTTGAATGAATTTGATTTATTCCCAAATGATCCAAATGAATGGAAAGATGATGATAATGATGGGATACCTGACAATCAAGACCTTGATGATGATAATGATGGAGTTTATGATATTTCTGTAAATTGGGAGGATAATTATATCATTCAAGACTTATTTCCAAATGATCCAAATGAGTCCTCCGATTTTGATCGTGACGGAATTGGTGATAATGCTGATACTGATGACGACAATGATGGTTTTGCTGATGATATAGATGCTTTCCCAAATAATCCTTTAGAGTGGTTAGATACTGATGGAGATTTAATAGGAAATAATTCAGATCCTGATATCGACAATGATGGATATTCTAATTTTGATGAAGAGTTCTTTGGAAGCGATCCGCTTGATTCTTCTAGTTTTCCTCCAGATTTAGATTCTGATTTTGTCCCAGATGCTATTGACGCTGATATTGATGGAGATAATATTCCAAATGAGTTTGATAATGCCCCCTTGCTTTATAATCCTGATCAAAATTTTGCCGAAGGTGATGAAAACTTTATAATTCCCGAAATTCCTAAATTTTTTACCCCTAACGGTGACGGTATAAACGATGTTTGGGTTCTAGAAGACATTCAACGATATCCTTCAAATAAAGTCTGGATTTATGATAGTTATGGAAATTTGATTTTTTATGCGAATCCATATCAAAATGATTGGGATGGAACGTTAAATAATAGTCCATTACCCCAAGGCAGTTATTTATATGTCATCGATTTGAATGGAGATGGTAAAATAGAATATGAAAATTGGATTTATATAACTAGATAAATTTTGAGAAAAGCTTTTCTTTTATTATTAACATTTATATGTATAAACATTCAGGCGCAACAAGGAGATGACTCTAGCTTCTACTTTTTGCAAATGAGTTTTTTCAATCCTGCTTATGCAGGTTCAAATTTCGTAAATGAAATATCCTTATCAACAAGAAACCAATGGACATCAATAGAAAATTCACCAAGAGGTCAATTATTAACTATATCATCTCCAAGAAAAAATAATGTAGGCCTAGGAATTTCAGCATTTACTAGAAAAAATTTTATTGAACGTAGGTCCCTGGCTTATATAGATTTTTCTTATAAGCTTCAGTTTTCTTCTGAGAAGTTTTTATTTTTAGGATTGAAAGGTGGTACTAGTTTATTTAAGACGGATTTTTCAGAAATTATGGATCAAACTTTAATTACTGATCCAGCTTTAAACAATACTAACAGAATAAAACCAAATTTAGGTCTTGGTCTCCTATTAAAGTACCCGAAATTTTATTTTTCTTTCTCCATTCCTAGACTATTTTCTCAAAATGATGATAATTTTGAATATAATAATCAGAGATTGAATACATACTTAGGATTTGGCTTAAATAAAGAAATAGTTTCAAACATACGATTTGAAACTAATATGTTTTTAAGATTAAGTCAAGGTTATAAAGCTATAATGGATTTAAATGGTGTGTTAAGTTTTAATGATAATTTAAAATTAGGCACAAACTACAGAACAAATAACACATTAAGTCCTTTAATACAGCTTAGTCTTAAGAATATTGAGATTGGATATGCTTATGAATTCTCATTAAATAATACCTTACTTGGCTTAGGCGTAAAAACCCATGAAGTATTGTTAAAATTTAATTTAGACAATAGTAATGTTGGGGAATCTGTCGAAGAACCTTCTGAATAAATTTTTTATTCTTCACAATCACACTTTTCCTTTTTCATTGCTTTTGCTCTAGCAATACTAACTTTTAAAATAGCCCCATTATTTGTTTGACACATTTTGAAATATGCATCACATGGTTCAGAAAAATAACATTTAATTGATGGGTGACTACAAACATAAACCATTTCAGTTTGTTGATTGTCTTCTATGTTTCCTGAAAAAGAAGTAAATAAAATTAGAATTGATATGGCTAAAATTTTTTTCATGTTTAATTTTTTAAGCGGTATAATAAAATTACTAGATTCTATTATTAAAAATACTAAATTTTTATTGAATTGTTTGAAATAATAGGGATTTAAGATGGCATTACTCTAGAGTAACTATAACCTTAAAATTAATAAGATACAATCAAACATCCCTATTCATACCGATATAAGTCTCCCTTGGTATCGATATATTCTTTTTTGTCTGTAAAGTAGGTCGTGCCTGTTTTTTTGTCAAACACCACATTAGTGCTAACGTATTCATACCGATCGTTAGCAATACCCTTAGCAATCAAAAGCCCAAAAATTAAACTGCTTACTAAGATACTTCCTGCAATTAAAATTGATTTTTTCATCTGTCTTTTGTTTTTCCTAAAGATACAAATTCTATTGTTTTTGAAGACCAAGGTTCTTTTTCCCCACTGAATTAATTCTTCTTATTTTTAGTGGCGTTAGTTGCACTATGGTTTATGGAACACTATGTTGTGTGGGGGTATTTTGGACTTTTTATTTCTAGTTTTTTAGCGGCCACCGTAATCCCCTTAAGCTCTGAAATAGTACTCAGCCTATTGTTGGCTAACCACTACAATTTTATCGCATGCCTATTGGTGGCAACCCTAGGCAATTGGTTAGGGGGAATGAGTAGCTACGCCCTTGGTCGTCTTGGAAATTGGAATTTTTTAAATACCTACTTTGGTATAAAACCTTCAAAGGTAGAAGCGCTCAAAAATCAAATCGAACGATGGGGAAGTCCTTTAGCTTTCCTCTG
>Ga0181591_10002881_pt1 | contig 14838 bp, 9 predicted proteins | sample 071ome_33_FD_133757 | JGI IMG/M metagenome (GOLD analysis project Ga0181591, IMG submission 133757) | Coastal salt marsh microbial communities from the Groves Creek Marsh, Skidaway Island, Georgia - 071412AT metaG (megahit assembly) | ecosystem: Environmental > Aquatic > Marine > Intertidal zone...
AAATTTCGGGCAGGGCCTGGCGATAATACAACTCGTCATGCCGTTTGATTTCGGTCCGTAGCTCCTGAAGTCTGGCAGATTTAGGTTTGTCTGAACCCGACGAACTCATTGTTAAGCGAGGCTGGCACACGCCCGATCTATTCGGTCCAATGCCTTTTCGAGTAAGCTTGTGGAGCAGCCAAGATTCAGCCGAAGGAACCCAGGTGCACCAAAATCAGATCCATCGGAGAGACCCACCCCATGCTTCTCTAAAAAACGCTGTGGGTGATCCACCGGCAGCTTTCTGGCATCAATCCACAACAAATAGGTGGCAACAGGAGAGTAGGGCAGGAGCCCGGGGATTTTCTGCAATCGCTCCATCGCCAGTTCACGGTTGTTTCGCAAATATTCCAAGAGAGACTGGCGCCACTGCTCTCCTTCGCGGTAGGCTACTTCAGCCAAGCGGAAACCCATCACGGCGGGATCGGGCACAATCCCTGCCATTGCTTTTTTAAAACGGATACGCAGATCCGGGTTGGAAATAATAGCAAAGGAACAACCAAAGCCTGGCAGGTTGTAAGTTTTGCTGGGTGCCATCAGGGTGATGGTGTTTTCTGCGGTTTCCGCATTTAGGTTGCCCAGGGGGATGTGTTGAAGCCCGGGTTCGAGAAGCAAGTCGCAGTGAATCTCATCCGAGCAAATGATAAGTTCTCTCTCCCTGGCCCACTTGGTAAAGCGTTCCAGCTCCTGCCGGTGAAATGCAGTGCCCACTGGGTTGTGAGGATGGCAAAGCATAAAGAGGTCTCCTGGTTGAGTAGGTGTACTTTCCAGCAGATCAAAATCCATAGTGAACCGACCATTCTCCAACCTCAATGGAAGCTGGGTGCATCGAAGGTCAAAGTTTCCCGGGGCTGAAAGAAAGGGAGGGTAGATCGGTGTATGGGTGAGTGCCTGCTTGGCAAGACTTTGCTGCATCCGGCAACAAACATTAAGGGCACACACCATGCCGGGTAACCAAACCAACCAGTTGGGGTCGATTTTCCATCCGTAAATAGACTGGCAGTGCCCAACCACAGCATCCACCAAGCCAGGATGAGCCTTGGCATAACCATAGTTTCCAAATTCTGCCTCTTCGCGGGCAGCTTCAACCACCGCAGGAGGAGCACGAAAATCCATATCGGCCACCCATAGGGGGATCACATCCTGGCCCGCATATTTGCCCCATTTTAAACCAGGACGATTGCTTCGGTCCGGGCAGTGGTCAAACCATGTTTCTGTGCTCAATGAAATGCTCTCCCGCCCAACCGGCACGCTTTAGCGCCAGGAATACAAATATTTGAGGGTGAAGTAATTCAACTCTGCCTCAAAAGCTCTTTGGTATTCAAAAGAAACCCCATGAACCGCATCAAACCACCAGGTAATTCCCGCATCTGCAGTAAATTCGTTTTCTCCAAACTCAGACCACAAGCCAAAAAAGCGGCCTCCCAGATTAAGGGACAGGGAGTTGGAAAACTGGATTTCTGACCCGATAAGCAAGCTCCAGGTAAAGCCATCATCACCCAACCGAATGGGGGATTCATCATCAAGGTATCCTATTCCGGCACCAAGGAAGGGAGTGAGACGGGCAGATCTTCCGCCAATGCCGGAGAAATTTACCAGGTAATCGGCACCAAGATTCCAGGACGATGCATCCTGCCCGCCACTTTTCATGGTGCCATAATCCAAATACACACCCAGGTCTGAGGATGAACTATTTGGAGCCTGAGCGGTGATACGCAGGAAGTCTCCTTCGCGGTCATCAGAACCACTCTCTGCGAGGCTGTATCCAAATCCGAGTACATATTGACCGATTTTTGATTTTGCAGATGAAACTGCAACGAGAAGAACCGAAAGCAGGGCGATGGGGATGAGCTTTTTCATGCGTGTTATGAAATCAGGCGGTACGCTTCCGTCAATCGGCAACTCATCGTTAGGTAAACTTTACAGTCCACTCGTTCGGGTGCGTTGATGAGCAAAAAGGCGTAAGAAGAGCAGTGTGGACAAAGTCACGAGAGCCACGGAAAACCAGGCAACCCCTTCATAACCGAGAAGACCGAGCAACCAGTAGCCAAGAAATGGTGCCAGTGCTCCCCGCAATCCTGTAAGGGCAACATGGGCACCCATATACCTTGCCTCCATCCCATCTGGGGCAAGCTTGGTGACCCACAGGCTCCAGGCAATTTTAGAACCCCCCACTCCCACTCCAGCCAAAGCGGCTCCGAGTGACACTCCCAGCAGGCTATCCGCATGGAAATAAACGAGGGTGGCGGCGATCAGAATGAGGTTGAGAGAGATACGAAAATAAAGAAAGCGCACCCGGTCAAACAACCCCCCCCACAGTCTTGAACTAATGATACGGGCGATTGAGAAAATAACCACGGTGACCAGGGCAATTTGTTCGTTGCTTAGATTAAGACCATCCCGCCCACCCAGATACTCAATCCTCAAAGGCAGGGTCATGATTATTCCCAGACCCATAACCATCCATGCAAGAAGCATGTGGGCAAACAAACGATCCTCCTTTAGCGAGGTCAAACTGTCGATCAATCCATAAGTCCTCTGTCCTTTTTCGATAGGTTGGGAAGGGATTAAATAAAGAGTAATTGCCGAACCAAGGGACACCATCCCCATGGTAAGGAAGATCCAGTAAGGCTCGGCAGACTGCTGGTCGAGGTAAGTCCCTGCACCATAGGATAAAACCATCCCAATTAACGCTGAGAGAATGAAATTCCAGGACAGCCTTTTTCCTCTTTCTTTGGAGCTATAATTTCTGGAGTATACCTGAATCATAAATCCGGGCAGTTGAGAAAAACAGACCTGGGCAATAAATAAGGCACCTGCTAGCAACCATGTATCAGTAATTGAGGCAGCCAAAAATAAACAACCTGCGGAAACCAGCATCAGGCATCCACAAAATGTGCTTGCTGCAAGCTTAGACCAGACCGCCAGTCTTTGCATGCTTGGAACCAGCAGCAGACCTGCAGATACTCCCGAAGCGAGGATGGCCTTGATCATATCAGGTGCCTGCAGGAAACGAATGGCAATGAGTATGGAAAAGGTGCCAAATCCAACTTCTAAAATTCCTCCCATAGAACTGTTAAGCAGATCGAGGCGGAAGGTTTGCCTGGAGAGGTTGGGTTTGTCGACGGAGGTGGGCACGAATATCAATGCAAATGGATGAACATGATCTAAAAAGAATCAGAGATCGAATGAATAAACCTTGTTTGTTTTAAAAAGGTAAGCTTTTGTAATTTTTTGCTTTTTTGAACCATCGATTATGAATCCCAAATTATTTATCCACACTCCTCTTGCTGCCCTCTTTCTGTTAATGCTAGGTACATGCTTTCCCTTGCATGGGTCTCCAACTTACGAATGGACCACAGACCATATGCAGGTGGGTGTGCGATGGCAGCCATCTGTTTCCCGCCCTCTGAACAACGAATATGAGTTGACCCGTCCGATTTTGGCCAAGCACAGCAGCTATGTTATGTTTTGGGTGGCTTGGTCCCAGGTGGAGCCAAGTGCTGCTCATTGTGACTATAACAACAACCCATCCAGTGGGCTGAAAATGTTTGATCAAGTGGTGGATGCGGCGAACAGGGATGGCTTGCTGGTAGAATTTGTTTTCTTTGGAATGCCCGGCTGGGCCGCTGAAGTTGCTCCCAACGGAGGGAAGCGACCCAAGACCGATTATTACCAAGCATTCCTTACCCGTCTGGCGACCCATTTTAAGGGAAGGGTACACTCCTGGCAGCTTGGACATGAAACCAACCTGAAAAGTATTTTGCCGGGTGCGGATGTGGAGTTTTTACACAATGAAATTTTTATCAAAGGTGCCAAAGCTGTTCGGGGGGTATACAATGCAGAACCTGCACTGCCTGTGCTAATTTCGACATCAGGTACTTCTCCCTGTGAGGGATGCCCAGTGATTGACGGGTTGGATGGCCGGGGTGGCCGGGCGGTTAATGATTACCTGGAACAAAAGGTGAAGAACAAAACCTTGATGGAGTTGGTCGACTGTTTAAATATCAATGTGTCCGACCATCATGACGGGTATGGAATGATGGATGGTAGCTTTGTTACTTCCACTTGGGGGAATTACGATCTTTTCCGGCAGAAACTGGACCGCGAGGGATATTGGTGGAAACCCATTGTATCGGCCGAGGCGTGGGTAAACTGGGATGATTGCAACTTGGGCACCATGATACTCAGCGCCGATGTGAATGGCGACGGCGTCCGGAATGAAATTGATGGGTTTTACAAGACACTTACCTTGATGGGTAAATGTATGGAGCGGGGAATGAATGTGATGAACTTCCTTTGGACGGACAATGAGAGCCCCTGGTCAATGGGATTGACCAAAAGGAGAGACTACAACGGAAGAGTCGGAGAATTGCGGCCCGATCTTGTTATTCCTGCAAGCGATGGTGGTCCGGCAGTGATTACTCGCAAAGTTTCGTTACGCGGTGGAGACAATAATTTCAAGGTTGCAGATGGGCAGGGAGAAATTTTTACGATTGAGGATTACCAGGTTCCATCGGACCCAAACCACTTGATGTATTATATTTGGCAATGGTTTGCCCAGGCGGGTGGGGGAAGGGATGAAGTAATCCGCCATGCCCTAGCCGGGGAGGTGGGCAATGATCTCATTGTTTCTGGACAGGGCTACACTGGTAATGAGCGTTATCGGGTATCTACCTGGAACCGTACCCAAAAAAGATTTACCAACCTAATTTACTCAAGCGGTGGTTCCGGGATTGCAGAAGCCAAGGTTTCTATTCCCGCTCAAATTCAGGAGGGCAAGCGATTTAATCACGCAAAATCGAGAAGAGATTTTCGGGGGGAAGGGTTTAGGAATGGTTCTTATTATAAGGTTGATGTGACCACCAAAAACATCAATCCGAGCACGGGGAAGGATGAGGATGTGGAGATGTTTGAACTTGGGCCATACCGTGTGGCAGATGGTGTGTTAAAGGTAAATATTCCCCGAATGAATAAGTTTACCCGGGTAGACTTTTTACCCTCAAAAGCAGGAAAGGGGAGGAGATAATCGTAATGAAGAAATTAGTTTTTTGGATCTTTTGTATGGCTGCCGGTTTGGGGCTAAACGGCAAGGGCCGCCCGGAGAAACCCAATGTTTTGCTTATGCTGGTGGATGATTTGGGCTGGCAGGATGTGGTATGTTATGACATCGATGAACCCTGCCCCTACGAGACTCCCAATATGGATCGACTGGCCAAGCGAGGCGTTCTCTTTAAAAACGGATATTCTCCATCCCCGGTGTGCAGCCCCAGCCGATGTGCCATTATGAGCGGGAAGCACCCAGCCAGAACCATGAGCACGACGGTGGCTTCGGGTAAACCTCCGATGCCTTTTCATCCTCAGCACTCGTTTATTCCTCCCTGGTGCCGGGGAGGAATGGATAGCCAAAATACAACCATAGCGGAGGCTCTTAAAGACAATGGGTATAAAACGGGCCATGTGGGGAAGTGGCACATTGCGGTCAATCATTATGCTTTCCCACAACCGACCGATGAAGGCTTTGATTTCACCACGCATGTTCCGGGAAATTCCCAGGCGAGAGGAGTGCAAAATGGCATGCCCAACCGTTTGCAAGGGTTTGCCACGAAGAAAGAAAACGATCCTTATCGGTTGGATGAAAATGGTTACCCTCGCGATCATGTGACGGAGGAAGCCTTACGGTTTCTCAGGGAAAACAAACAAGATCCAATGTTTCTATACTATGCGAGCTGGTTGGTTCACACCCCGATCCAAACCAGAAGTAAGAAACTGCTGGAGAAATACTGTGAGAAATTAGGTTTGGATTATCCCTCAGACCCTGCGGGTTGGACATTGGACGGTCAAAGGAATCCCTATTATTGTGCGATGGTTGAGACGCTTGATTATTACGTCGGCCGGTTGATTGGATATTTGGAAAGGACCGATGATCCCCGGTGGCCCGGTCATAAACTCATTGAAAATACCTACATTATTTTTAGCTCAGACAATGGAGGCATGGAGGGGTACCAAAATGTCGTGTTTACCGATAATTTCCCTCTTGATGAAGGCAAAATTCATGTGCGCGAAGGGGGCATACGGGTGCCTTTTCTGGTTTCTGGACCATCGGTTCAAAGTGGCGTTGAAAGCCAGGTAGTGGTGAATGGGTTGGATTTTTATCCCACAATTCTCGATTGGACTGGTACTTCCAATTCCGCCAACCAAACCCTGGATGGGAGCAACCTTGCCCCTCTATTAAAAGAAGACCCAACCGATGAAAACAGGGTGATTGATATACATACCAAGAAGCCGAGGGAATCAATGTTTTGGCATTTCCCCAATGGGCATTGTCAGCAATCGGCCCACCTTAAGGATGGATACAAATTGATCTACAACCATATCTACGAAAGACCACGGGTGGAGCTTTATCAGCTCTATGATTCCTCGGGAAATCGGGTGGATTGGGAAGAGCAAAAAGACATCAGTGCACAACGCCCCAAACTGGCTGAGCAAATGAAGCAGGAATTACTCAAATTTTTAAAGGGTTTAGATGCAGGCATGACTTACTATAACCCAACTTGTACCCGGATAAAAATCCCTGGATCCAAGAATGTTCCACAAGTATTAAACGAGAAACGCATCAACCGTAGGGTATTCCTAAGCTACGAGGAGAAAGGTGCGAAGGTAACAAGGGCTCAGGTGATATACACCCTCAATGGAGACCGGCAAGACAGTGAATGGTTCCCCCTGGAAGCAAAGGTGATTGCGGCCAAGGGGAAACAACCTGCAAAAGCTGTTGCGGTATTGCCCCCCCGCACTACCCATTATTTGTTTCACTTAATTGATGAAAATAATTTCATGGTCAGTTACCCAAAGCTGGACCGAAAGGATTTAGCGGGTACGGCGTTGCAGGTTAGCCCTTAATTAAAAAGAGCCCGCGGGTTCAGTCCCTTCAAGCGAAGGTATGATGCCCGCAAGATTAAGAACGGAATTTAGACTCGAAGGACTTTTCCGCAGCTTCGCTGCCAATGAGGATGATTTCCCCATTTCCACAAAACTTATCGTTTGGAGAGGGGGTAATTATTGTACCGGATTCTCCTTTGATCGCTACGATACTGCACCCCGTCTTTTCTCGGATCTTTGATTCTTTTACGGTCACGCCGGCGAGGGATTTTGGAGTCTTTTGGCTAAACACATCCAATCCCTCGGTAATCATGAGGATTTCCGCACGGTTAAGAAGATTAAAGATTGTATTGGCACCCATCCAGTCCTGCGACATGACAAAATCGGCCCCCGCACGGTGGAGAGGTTCGACATTTCGGTGGAGAAAGGCACGGCTAACAATCTGAATATTGGGCCGAAGTTTACGGCAGTAAATTGTGAGATACATATTGCTCTCATCATTGTGACTGGTAATGACCACGGCAGGCGCCTTATTGATTCCAGCCCTTTCCAACACTGCTTTCTCGGAGGCATCACCAAGAATGGAGTTATCCACCATGCCCGCTTTCTTATGGTCGGTCTCAATCACCCGGTAAGCCACATTCATTTCATGAAGGGTCTTGGCGGTTTCCCGGCCCACCCGGCCAGCTCCAATGATAATCACAGGAGCAGAATTGTTGGAGAAGTTACGAAAATCATGGTCATACCTGTCGAAACTGCTTTGGGTACCAGCGAGCAATAACACCGTGTGGTTGTTGAGCATGGTTGTGGGTTCTGGAGTCTCGAAGTTTCCACGCTCCCATACCCCAACCACATTGACTCCGTACTCTTTGCGAAGGTTGGTTTCCTGAAGTTGCTTACCCACCAAGGGTGTGCCATGCACGGTGGCTTCCGCAATTAATACATCCCCGAAGGAGCCAATCACATGGGTGTTGTTATCTGTGCAGGAAATTCTACGGGCGAGAAAGCTTCCCATCTGCTTGGCAAAACGAATGACATGGTTGGCCCCTGCCAATTCAATGATGTCTTCCGAGTTCGGATTGTTACAAGTGCCCACGATGGGTAGATGAGGATCCACATCCCGTGCCCGGAAGGCGACATTGACATTGCGTATATCATCATCCGTCGCAACCACCATGGCGGCATTTTTGATACCCGCAGACTGGAAAGTATCGGGGTCTTCGATCGAACCAAACATCACTGGTATGCCCATGTCATGATACTTTTGAGCCTCTTTGATCTTGTCCACCACCAGGACAAATGGATAGCCAAACTGGGAGAGTTTTTCCATCAGTGCATGGCTTATAGAATCATAATGAGTCAGGATGACATGCTTTTGCTCCCCCGGTTCAAATTTTTTGGGAACCCGGGCACCGGATTGATACTCCACAAATGGTTTGTAGAGAAATTCCATAAAAGCGAAGGGGAGCACGATGAAGAGGTAAAAGACCCCAGTGAACATGACCGCCATCGAAAACAAGCGCCCTTGATCCCCAGAAAAGGTGATATCCCCATATCCCAAAGTAGACATCGTGGTAAGCACCCAGTAAAAGGATTCCACCCATCCAATTATTTCGCCACCTCTTTCCTCACTCATAAAGGAGCGGTACAGGTTCATGTAAACAATGACAAAAAGTGCAAGAATCACAAAAAACCGAGCAAGACGGGTGGCATTTTTGCGCCTGTTGCGTTCCCTAAATATCGAGGGCATGAAATGGATCGAATCTTTCATGACTGTAATCTTGTATTAGATGTAATGTGATCTGGGTGCGAGAATGTTTTGCGCCCAATTCTTAGAAGATAAGAATAAGTTGATTTCGGGTTGAAGAGACTGCCTGAATCGAAGAAAGCTTGTGCGGTGATTATTTTTCTTCGACTCCTCCTTTTTCAACTTTTGATACAGCCGGTTATGGCTGAGGAAAGACGGGAGCAGTTTGGCGAAGCTAAAGATTTAAGTCCTCAGGCCATGGTTTCGGACTGGCACAGGTTTAATGGACCTGGGGATAATGCCCAATCTCCTGAATCTCCCTTGCTTAAGGAATGGCCCAGTGAAGGACCGAAATTATTATGGTCTATAAAGAAGGGGGCCGGGTATGCCTCTCCTGCAGTGGTGGGAGAGTGGCTTGTGTTGTTTCATCGGATGGACGGAAATGAAATGGTGGAGGGAATGGATGCTGAAACGGGTGAGCTCAAGTGGAAATATTCCTATCCGGTGCAGTACCGCGACCGTTATGGATATTCGGCAGGTCCGCGGGCAAGTCCAGTTGTTGACCAAGGTTTGGTGTATGTGCATGGAGTTACTGCCTGGATGACCTGCCTCGATTTGGAAACGGGAAAACTAGTATGGCAGAGGGATTTAACCAAAGAATACCAAGTACCCCGTTATTTTTTTGGAAAAGGGTCCAACCCCATCCTTGCGGATGGTATATTGGTGCTCAACCTGGGTGGGGCCAAAGGGGATTGCCTGATCGGACTGAACCGAACCACTGGTAAAACGGTATGGGTATTAAAAGATGAGTGGGGCGCGAGTTATTCTTCTCCCACATTGGCCACAATTCATGGGCGCAAGGTTTGCCTAGCTTTGACTGGAGGAGAAAGTAAACCAGCCAAGGGTGGTTTGCTGGTCTTTGATCCTGCAACTGGGGAAAGGCTGGTTCGTTTTCCGTGGCGCTCACGAAAATATGAGTCCGCAACCGCTTGCCCACCAATTCATCTCGGTAATGGTTATGTATTTTTGTCAGAATGTTATGACAAGGGTTCTGTGGTTTTGGACATCTCTGCAGATTTTACAACCGAGGTTGTTTGGCAAAACCAGAAACTTGGCATTCATTGGATGACCCCAATTGAAAAGGAAGGCTTCTTGTACGGGGTTTCCGGAAGGCACCAGCAGGGCGCAGAAGTTTTTTGTGTGGAGTGGAAAAGTGGCAAAGTTTTATGGAAGGAAGCCATTGGATGGAGGGAAAATATTTTAGGAAGAGAATTGAACCTACAACTCTTCCGGGCCAGCTTGCTTTGGGCGGATGGAAAGTTTTTATGTCTTTCTGAACTGGGATCTTTGATCCGGGCAGATTTTTCTCCAGATGGATGGGAAATAGAGGAAAAGGCCCAGCTTTTTTTCGCAGCTGAAACCTGGACGCTTCCAGCCCTCAGTCGTGGTCTGCTCTATGTGATGCAAAATGATACCGACCGGATAAGTGGCAAAGCGAACCGCTTGCTTTGTTATGATTTTAGGGGGGAATGAAAGAAGTGGCGGAAGATAAGTCCAGTCCATGCATTGTCGAGGTTCTTCCCCTTGGTGGCTACGACTTGCCCCTTACCTATGGTATCAAGGAATCGTTGTTTAAACATCTTGGTATCGGTTCATTGGTACGAATTCCCTTGGGGGTGCGACGGGTTGTAGGCGTGGTATCTTCGCTCTCTCCCAAACATGCCCCACCCAAAGAAAAGCTTCGTTTTGTATCTGCTCTGGTTCAGCCTGAACCGGTTCTTAGCCAAGAACTGGTGGAGTTGGCTAAGTGGGTGTCTTCCTATTATGCGAGTTCCCTTGAAAGCACCCTGGGAGCAATGATTCCCTCTGCAGTAAGGGATGGAATGTTGGCCAAGACCAGAAGAATGATCGAGGTAGTGCCTGCTTCCCAGGAGAAAGTGACCCAGCTTCTATCACGCTCTCCCAAGCAAATGCAGGCGTATCAATTGCTTCAAGATCACCTCGGGGAAAAAATGGATGCCGTGACCTGGGCCCAAAAAACAAAATTTTCTGCCCCGGTGATTGATGGTTTGATCCAAAAAGGGTTGGTTGTGGAATCCATCAAAGAGGTAAGTCGAGATGCTTACGGTGATGATTGGAGTGAAGAAAGTGCAGGTGGTGTGGAATCTTTGCGCGTCTTGACGGCTGAGCAAAAACTGGCATCAGATGAGGTGGCACAAGATTTGGATTCGGGGGAATTTCGTACCCGATTGTTATCGGGTGTAACCGGGTCCGGCAAAACCGAAGTCTACTGCCAGGCAATAGAGAAGGTGTTGGAGAAAGGGGGAGGCGTTTTGTTTTTAGTACCTGAAGTTGCCCTCGCTCCGCAAACCGTCGACCGGTTGCGGTTAAGGTTTGGCAAGATGGGCCAACGGGTGGTGGTTTGGCACAGTCATCTCTCGGCAGGCGAACGGGTAGATGCATGGCGCAACCTGGTGCAGGGAAAAGCGAAAATTGTGGTCGGTGCACGCTCCGCCATTTTTGCCCCCGTCAAAAACTTGAAACTGGTGGTGGTGGATGAGGAACATGAACAGGCGTACAAACAGGAAGATGCACCTCGCTACCATGGGCGTGATGTGGCGGTGTATCGTGCCTTTCTCAACCAAGCGGTTTGTCTGCTCGGTTCGGCAACCCCTTCCCTGGAAACTGTCCGCAATGTGGAATGTGGAAAATACCAGAAATCTATATTAAGCAAGCGTATTGACGGGAGAGAGTTGCCCTTGGTCCATTTGGTTGATATGCGCCGGGAGGCACTGAAACAAAAGGTTCCTCCCGTTCTTTCCCAACCTTTGGTGGAGGCGTTGAGAAGGCGTTATGAGGGCCGGGAACAAAGCATTTTATTTTTAAACCGCCGAGGTTTTAATACCACTATGTTTTGTACCGAGTGTGGAGAGGTGGAGCAGTGCCGGGATTGCAGCATTGCGATGACCTATCACCGAACGGACCACTACCTGCACTGCCATCTTTGTGGGTACCGCAAAGCTGCACCGCAAATCTGTGGGAACTGCCAGTCCCTGGACATTCGTAAAAAAGGTCACGGTACCCAGCGGATTGAAGATTTAGTGGAAGCGGTGATGCCCAAAAAAGCAAGAGTTGTGCGGGTGGATGCAGATGTGATGACCAAAAAAAATCTTTTTCGGGAAATTCTAAGCGATTTTCGAAAGGGTAAGATAGATGTGCTTGTGGGTACACAAATGATTGCCAAAGGCTTAGACTTCCCCCGGGTTACCTTAGTTGGGGTAATTGATGCCGACCTTCCCTTGCGAATGGAAGATTTCCGTGCATCCGAAAGGGCCTTTCAGATATTGGTGCAGGTCGCTGGACGGGCGGGCAGGGGAGATCGGGCGGGAGAGGTATATGTACAAACCTACGCTCCCCATGAAAGCTGTATTCAATTTGCACGAAGAGCGGAGCTGGATGAGTTTCTAGCGGAAGAATTGGCGATGAGGAAAGAGCTGAAATATCCGCCGTACCGTCACCTTGTTCGGCATGTGTTTCGTGGGAGAGGGGAAGAGAAAACAAGGTTCTATGCTGAACAATGGAGACGGAAGCTCGATGCTGCAAAACTGGATGGTATTGAGGTGAAAGGCCCTGCCGCCACCCCCCTTGCCAAGATCAAAGGGTTCTACCGGTACCATTTATTTTATCTGAGTGCTTCAGTACCGAAGTGCCTCAGCCAAATTCAAAAAATAAGAAAGGAGTTTCCTTTGGATAAGGAGATTTTCGATATCCTTGATATCGATGCCTATCAGGTTTCCTGACCCCTACTCGTTAATTTCGCGCAAAGGAATATGGGAACGCACACCATGAGGGTGTTTTCTTATAAGCAACACACCAGACCCTGCTGGAATGGTGAGGTTATTGATAGGAGAATTGCCCCGTCCCAGTTTTTGCCATCCTCCAGGATGAACGACCACCTTGGGTGGTTGGGTGTAGAAAAACCCTCCCTGAGTGATGGAAATGGAGTGGATTCTGCCATCTTTCACCAAACCGACTGCCTTTGCACCTTGCCCCCCTCCACCAATGATTGAAAGGGTGACATTGTTATCGTAGCCTGCACCTTGGTTGCCGGTGGACCATGTGGCCGATCCATCTGCAATAAAGTCGCTGTAGTTTTGGCAATCTTTCAGCTCAAAAGTGTTGGTGGTGACAGCAGTGATTTCCCACTCCCCATTGACAGGTGATTCGATAATGAGACCGTCTCCATCTTCGACAACTTGGCCGTCTGCATTGATTTGTTCCTTATTTTCATTGGTTAAATATCCCAAAGCGGAGGAAATTGTGACCCGGAAACCATTCAACAAACCATGGTTTTCAGATGTGGATACAAGTACATTGCCAGATGTCGGGTTGCTTATGGAGAGAATACTGCCATTTGACATTGAGAAATCACTTTGGGTTAAGGCTCCTCCGATCCCGCTTCCCTTACGGGCACTAATTTTGGCTTCCTGTGTGATGGCAAGGTTCGTGCCTTGGTGCCAATATGTGGACCAGCCGGAGGAAGTTAACATTTGTACATTATCAGCAAGGTCCTGTTGCGGATGCGCCAACCAACGGGTCCGGTTTTCCTCAGATGTGGAATTATCCTCCGTGATCATTTCCCTGCCGATCAAATCGGAAAGCTTGAGCTCGGTAGGAAATGGATTGCTCACCAGCATGGACCGATTGAACTCGGGCAGCACCCAGGATGAGCTGGTTCGCGGAGACACACCATTAAAGAAAATTGTGGAGTTTTCATCCAGTCTACGGGCGATAATAAGAGATTCATGGGGAGCGATTGCCTTATGGTTGAAGGTTTCCGAGGGAGAATGTACCGACCGCCAGTCTGTACCGTCGTGAAAATGGGGGACATAGTCGGTCGAGTCCCCCACTTGTTGGTCCGGGCCTTTCAGGAGGTAAACCCAGTCTGCACGGCTTGCATTTGTATCAGGGTATAACTTGAGTTCCTCGATAGTGTGGCCAAAAAGTGAGCCCAGCGTCCACCCTTGTACGACCTCAATGAGTTGCCCTTGCTGAAGCACTTCGCTCACCAGCGGAATCCCATCCGATGCACCGGTGTCGTAGGAATTGTTTACCTCCATGATGTAGTCGGAGTTGGACAGAATAGGGAAATAAGAACCCGAGGAAGGGGATGCGGGGTCAATGATTTTGAGAAAGTAATTACCCCCATCAATGGTTATGGTTGGCGGCTGGCTATACCCTCTACCTTTTTCCAAAAGAGAAATACCGGTAATCGTTTTTTCGGTTGCATTCCAATCCACCACCGCAGTGGCTGCACGGTAAGTAGGGGTGTCCGAGTTTTCCAGGTTTGGTTGAGAAATATATATCCTGGGTGGCCCCAGGTATCCACTCCCTGCATCTAAGAGAGCAATCGATGTTATCGAACCATTTTCATCCAAAAATGCTTCTGCCCGAGCTGGGATTGAATTGAGCACACCAGCAGGAAGCGGACCTTTCAGGTTGGCCGGATTGGCCACATCCGGGGTTTTAAAGAGGCTGACATTGTTTTCAACGCTTGCATCTATGGGGCCCCGGAAAAGAGGAATGTTATAAACTCCAGGAGAAAAGATGGAATAGGAGGGAGCATTCCATGAGCCGGCACTGAGCTGGACAGAGAGCACTCCCATGGATTCACTATGACTGGACCCTAGTAAAGTAGATCCTTGAGCCAACACCCAGATAAGGAAAAACTTAATGGGGTGTAACTTTGTCAGTAATGAATCCATAGAAGTACTTGCAAGAGGGGTGAAAATTACTTTTTGGACACCTTATTACCTGACTTTTTCCATCCGGAAATACCGGCGGATAGGTGTTTTACATTTTTGTAACCCAGTTCTGCGGCGGCCTTCGCTCCTCTTAAGTAGGCCCGGCATGATGGTCCACCACAATAAGCGACCACCAGGGTGTTTTTGTCCTTGGGCAGTAATGTTTTGAGTGCTTTTTTTTGGGAGGAGAATTCAATGGCACCTGGAATATGTCCCTTGGAGTAGGAATTGGGTCCATTCACATCAATCACTGCAACTTCTTTTGCAGAAATCGCCTTTTGTAAATCTTCGACGCTGATATCAGGGAAATTGGCCGCCGAAAGAAAGCTGGAGAGAAGGAGGAGGGGAAGGAAGGTAGTGATTTTTTTA
>Ga0181591_10002889_pt1 | contig 14822 bp, 14 predicted proteins | sample 071ome_33_FD_133757 | JGI IMG/M metagenome (GOLD analysis project Ga0181591, IMG submission 133757) | Coastal salt marsh microbial communities from the Groves Creek Marsh, Skidaway Island, Georgia - 071412AT metaG (megahit assembly) | ecosystem: Environmental > Aquatic > Marine > Intertidal...
AAACATCTTACTGGTATCGCCGTGGTAACCGTCTTTGATCACAGTAACATCAATATTAATGATGTCACCTTTCTTCAGGATTTTGTCATCGCTAGGAATGCCATGGCAGATGACCTGATTCACAGAGGTGCAGATCGATTTCGGGAAACCGTTGTAATTCAGAGGGGCGGGGATCGCCTTCTGCTCGTTGACAATATAGTCATGGCAGATGCGGTCGAGTTCGCCTGTCGATACGCCCGGCTTTACATAGTCACCGATCATCTCCAGAACTTCTGCAGCCAGACGCCCGGCTACCCGCATTTTGGCGATGTCTTCCGCCGTGTTGATCGTTACACCCATCAGAGGAGATCTTCCGTTTCATTGAATAGCAATGATTGTATTGTACTTCTTGTGTGGCTGGGGTTGAACCGTTGAATAAGAAGTCAGTAAAAGGATCGTGTAACAGCTGGCACATAGGCGCGTAAAATGGTATAAAGCGCCCGCGCTCAGCGCCGTGCTACTACAAAGTAGTGGTACGTAGATACTTAAACGACACACACGGACTGAAACTGATGTGCCGGGGTGCCTGTTTCGACAGGTCGGGGCTCAGGGTTCGTGGAGGCATAACCCCTACATATAAGGTAGTAAAACAATGGCACAAGTTAGCATGCGTGACCTGCTGAAAGCAGGCGTACACTTCGGTCACCAGACTCGTTACTGGAACCCAAAAATGGGCAAATACATTTTTGGTGCTCGTAACAAGATTCACATCATCAACCTGGAGCAAACTGTTCCGGCTCTGAACGATGCACTGAAAATTGTTGAAGCTCTGGCTGCTAAAAACAACAAAGTTCTGTTTGTTGGTACTAAGCGCGCTGCAGGTAAGATCATGAAAGAGCAAGCAGAGCGCGCAGGTATGCCGTTTGTTGCTCACCGTTGGTTGGGCGGCATGCTGACCAACTACAAAACGATTCGTCAATCGATCAAGCGTCTGCGTGACCTTGAAGCGCAACAAAACGACGGTACTTTTGAGCAGCTGACCAAGAAAGAAGCTCTGATGCGTACCCGTGAGATGGAAAAATTAGAGCGTTCCATCGGTGGTATCAAAGAAATGGGCGGTCTGCCTGATCTGGTATTCGTGATCGACGTTGATCACGAGCGTATCGCTGTTCAGGAAGCGAACAAGCTGGGTATCCCGGTTGTTGGTGTCGTTGATACTAACTCTAACCCAGACGGCATCGACTACGTTATCCCAGGTAACGACGATGCGATCCGCGCGATTCAGATCTATGCAACAGCTGTGGCTGACGCAGTTCTGGACGGTAAGCAAGCTAACGGTGCTCCAGCAAGCGAATTTGTTGAAGTAGCGGAAGAAGCTCCTGCTCAAGACGCAGCAGCTGAGTAAGCGGTCAGGCTCGTAAGAAAAGGGGGCTTGCCCCCTTTTTTTGGATAAAAGATTGTTCGAACTATTTTAAAGAGGAAATTAACATGGCAATTTCTGCTGCACTGGTAAAAGAGCTGCGTGAGCGTACCGGCCTGGGCATGATGGAGTGCAAAAAAGCACTGACGGCAAATGACGGTGACATCGACAAGGCAATTGAAGATCTGCGTAAGAACTCTGGTCTGAAGGCTGCTAAGAAAGCTGGCCGTACTGCCGCTGAAGGTAAAGTACGTGTTATTGCTAACGACGGTGTTGTGGTTGCTGTTGAAGTCAACTCTGAAACTGACTTCGCTGCTGGCGACGCTAACTTCGCTGCATTCGCTGATAAAGTCGTTGCTAAGCTGGCTGAAACCAAAGAAGCGGACGTAGCCAAGCTGACCGAAGGTGAGCTGGAAGACGATCGTATGGCTCTGGTTCAGAAAATCGGTGAGAACGTAACGGTTCGTCGTGCTTTTGTTGTTGAAGGCGAAACCGTAGGTGCTTACCTGCACGCCAATGGCAAAATTGCAGCCATCGTTGAGCTGAAAGGCGGCAACGCAGAAGTTGCTAAAGATATCGCTATGCACGTAACCGCGGTTAACCCTCGCGTTCTGCGTCCGGAAGATATGCCAGAAGCTGAGCTGGAAAAAGAGAAAGACATCATCAAGGCCCAGCCTGATATGGAAGGCAAGCCAGCTGAAATCGTTGAGAAAATGATGGGCGGCCGTATCAAGAAGTTCCTGAAGGAAAACAGCCTGCTGGAACAAGCCTTTGTTAAAAACCCGGATCAGTCTATCGCTCAGTTGGCGAAAGAAGCGGGTGCAGAAGTGGTATCTTTCGTTCGTATCGAAGTGGGCGAAGGTATTGAAGTTGAAGAAGTGGACTTCGCTGCCGAAGTTGCTGCTCAGCTGAACGGTTAATTAACCGAATCGCATCATCGGGATTACCCTCCGGGTGGTGCACTGATATGCCGGGCTCGTCCCGGCATATTTGTATTCTGCAACCTGATATCGACGATCTGCCACAAGCGTGACGTCGAAGGTTGCCAGCCGTGATGGCTTAAACAATCATTTGTCACACGTTACCTGTCTACTCTGGAGAACTTCTGTATGGCCGAACAGAAAAGCGCTAAATACAAACGAATTTTGCTGAAACTCAGCGGTGAAGCCCTGATGGGTGAGATGGACTTCGGTATTGATCCGAAAGTGCTCGATCGCATGGCTCTGGAGATTGCTCAGTTGCGCGGTATTGGCGTGCAGGTGGGTCTGGTAATTGGTGGTGGTAACCTGTTTCGTGGTAAAGCGCTGAGTGAAGCTGGCCTTGATCGTGTTGCCGGTGACCACATGGGGATGCTGGCAACCGTGATGAATGCACTGGCGATGCGCGATGCGCTGGAGCGTGCCGCCATGCCAACCCGTGTGATGTCGGCGATTCCGATGAGTGGCGTGGTCGATCATTACGACCGTCGCAGTGCTATTCGTGCATTGGATGCGGGTGATGTGGTGATTTTCTCGGCTGGTACCGGTAATCCGTTCTTTACCACCGATTCAGCGGCTTGTTTACGCGGTATTGAAATTAACGCCGATCTGGTTTTGAAAGCAACCAACGTCGATGGTGTGTATACTGCGGATCCGAAAAAAGATCCAACTGCAGAGAAGTATGACTGCCTGACCTATCAGGAAGTACTGGAGAAGCAACTGGGTGTGATGGATTTAACCGCTATCTGCCTGGCGCGTGACCACAACATGCCTCTGCGCGTTTATGATATGAATGAAACAGGCGTACTGGCGCGATTAATGACCGGCGGTAATGACGGTACGCTGATTGTCAGTGAGGAAGAAAACGCATGATTAACGAAATTAAGCAAGATGCTGAAGCGCGCATGACCAAAAGCGTTGCGGCGATGATTGAGGCGTTTAAGAAGGTTCGTACAGGTCGTGCGACCCCTGCCATTCTGGATGGCGTAATGGTTGATTACTACGGCTCTGATACGCCGATTGCTCAGGTCGCCAACATCATCGTTGAAGACGGTCGTAGCCTGGCGGTGAACCCGTGGGAAAAGAACATGATTCCGGCGATTGAAAAAGCCATCATGAAAGCCAACCTCGGTCTGAACCCGGCCACCTCAGGTGATGTGATCCGCATTCCGATGCCTCCACTGACGGAAGAAACCCGTAAAGAATACATTAAGCAGGCGCGTGCCGAAGCGGAAAAAGGTCGGGTATCGATTCGTAATATCCGTCGTGATGCCAATGGCGACATCAAAGATCTGCTGAAAGAAAAAGAAATTTCTGAAGATGAGCAACGCGGCGGCGAAGATCAGATTCAGAAGCTGACCGATAAGTTTATCGCTCAGGTTGACCAGCTGCTGGCAGACAAAGAAAAGGATCTGATGCAGGTCTGAGCGGAAGGTTCAGACGGCAGAAAATCTTATGTCTACCAGTATTGATGATAACCTGGCCGCTCAGGGCCAGGTGCCCAAGCATGTTGCCATCATTATGGATGGCAATAACCGATGGGCGAAGAAACGCTTTATGCCCGGTGTTGCCGGCCATAAAGCGGGCGTAGATGCTGTTCGTGCAGTGGTGGAAACTTCAGCCCGGGAGGGGATTGAAGTATTGACGCTGTTTGCTTTCAGCAGTGAAAACTGGCGCCGCCCTGCTAATGAAGTCAGTGCTCTGATGCAATTATTTGTTGCCGCTCTGGAGCGCGAAGTTAAAAAACTCCACAAGAATGATATCCGCCTGGTGGTGATGGGCGATTTGTCCGGGTTTACCGAGCAGATTCAGTCACTGGTGCGCGACGCTGAACAATTAACGCGCGACAACCGTGCCATGACGCTGGTCATTGCAGCGAACTATGGTGGTCAGTGGGATATTACTCAGGCGGCCAAACGTGTTGCTCTGGCGGTTCAGGCGGGCACACTGTCGCCTGATGACATTAATGAGCACACCTTTCACCAGTACACCTGGTTGAGCGAGTTCCCGGCGCCGGATCTGATGATTCGGACCGGCGGTGAACAGCGCATCAGCAATTTTATGCTGTGGCAAACGGCGTACGCGGAATTCTATTTTTCTGATGCGCTCTGGCCTGATTTTAAAGAACAAGAATATAAAAAAGCGTTGGCTGCTTTTGCCGAACGGACCCGCCGTTTTGGTCGCACCGACGATCAGCTGAAGGAAGCAAAAGGTGACTAAACTGCGTGTCATCACCGCTCTGGTGTTAGCCCCTCTGATGATTTTTGGCATTTTCTTTTTGCCACTAAAGCCGTTTGCGGTGTTTATCGCTGCGATTGCCACTCTGGGAGCCTGGGAATGGGCCAATATTGCCGGCTATACCCGCAACTGGAGTCGTGTTCTGTATGCCGCGGTGATGTTTGTTTGCCTCTATCTGACAGCCCGCTTTCTGAAGGTGAATGAAGAGTATCTGATTTATTTCCTGGCCGTCGGCACCTTATGGTGGGTGGTGGCATTTGCGCTGGTGAAGCAATACCCGGGAGGCACGGAATTGTGGCATGCACGTCCGATACGGGCGTTATTGGGATTGTGTGTGTTGGTGCCAATGTGGGTTGGTTTTATGCACCTGAAGCAACAGCCTCACAGCTCATTACTGATTGTGTATCTGATGCTGATTATCTGGGGTGCTGATACCGGTGCCTATTTCGCTGGCCGTAAGTGGGGTAAGGCCAAGCTGGCTCCGAACGTCAGTCCGGGTAAATCCTGGGCAGGATTCTGGGGTGGCTTTGCGACAACTCTGGCGGTTTCGGCGGCTTTCCTTGGCTACATCAATGCCGAAATTCAGGCCGTGGATAGCGGTTTTGCGATCAGCCTGGTGCTGATTACCGTGATCACTGCCGTGATCTCGGTTTTGGGCGATCTGGTTGAAAGTATGATGAAGCGCCACCGCGGCATTAAAGACAGCTCACAGCTGTTGCCCGGGCATGGCGGCGTATTGGATCGCATCGACAGCATGGCCGCCGCCGTACCGGTTTTTGCGTTTTGTATGCTGGTGTTCAACTGGGGTCTGAGCGCCTAGGCGCCGAGCTCAGATACCCATGGATACTGATGCAATGACGGCCAGCGTACAGAATATTACCGTCCTGGGAGCAACCGGCTCTATTGGCCAGAGCACTCTGGATGTGATTCGTCGCCACCCGGATAAATATCGGGTGTTCGCGCTCACAGCGGCACGCAGTGTTGATGCCATGGTGCGTGATATCAATGAGTTCCAGCCGCGTTTTGCGGTGATGGTGGATAGCGATGCGGCGCAGCAAGTAAAAGCACAGATTGGGGCCAATACCGAGGTACTGGCTGGTGACGATGCGCTGGCGAGTGTTGCCGCGCACCCACAGGTCGATCAGGTGATGGCGGCTATTGTCGGGGCCGCTGGGTTGCTGCCGTCGCTGGCGGCGGCTGAAGCCGGTAAGCGGGTACTGCTCGCCAACAAAGAAAGCCTGGTAATGGCCGGACCGCTGTTTATGCAGGCGATCGCACGCGGTGGTGCGCAACTGTTGCCAATCGACAGCGAACATAACGCCATTTTTCAGAGTATGCCTGCTGATTACCGTGGTCGCTTTGCTGACCACGGCATTGAGAAAATACTGCTGACGGCCTCCGGAGGGCCGTTTCGCGGCAAGCAGGCCAGTGAGTTACATCAGGTGACGCCTGAACAGGCGGTAGCTCATCCGAACTGGTCAATGGGCGCCAAGATATCGGTGGATTCGGCGACCCTGATGAACAAAGGGCTGGAGCTGATTGAAGCCTGTTTTTTGTTTCATTGTCAGCCGCAGCAGGTTCAGGTTGTGGTTCATCCGCAAAGTGTCATTCATTCGATGGTGCAATACTGCGATGGCTCGGTGATGGCGCAACTGGGGCAACCGGATATGCGCACGCCCATTGCTTATGGCATGGCCTGGCCTGAACGTATTGATGCCGGTGTCAGGCATCTCGATCTATTTGAGATTGCGCGCTTCGACTTTATGCCACCGGATGAAGTGGCGTTTCCGTGTTTGCGTCTGGCCAAAGAGGCCTTCGCAGCAGGCGGCACTATGCCCGCGGTGTTAAATGCCGCAAACGAAGTCGCGGTTGACGCTTTTTTACGCCAAGAATTGTCATTTACAGCCATTCCCGCCTTGATTGAAGGGGTAATGCAACGTCATGCTGTGCAGCAAATTTCGCTGTTGGAGACGGTTCTGGACGCTGATCGCTGGGCGCGTGATTGTGCCCGCTCGTTGTTATCTGAGGATTCCCTGTGACTCTGCTGTATTTCATTATCGCCATCAGTGTGCTGGTGGTTATTCATGAATATGGCCACTTTTGGGTGGCACGACGGTTTGGTGTGAAAGTGCTGCGCTTTTCAGTCGGCTTTGGTAATCCGTTGTTCTCCTGGAAAGACAAGCACGATACTGAGTACGCCATTGCCCCGATTCCTTTGGGCGGTTATGTCAAAATGCTCGATGAGCGTGAGGGCCCGGTACCGGAGCACTTGCTGGATCAGGCGTTTACACAAAAGCCGGCGTGGCAGCGCATTGCCATTGCAGCGGCCGGGCCATTGGCCAACTTTATCTTTGCAATTGCGGCCTACTGGCTGCTGTTTGTTGCCGGCACCACGGGTGTGGTACCGGTGGTAGGGGATGTCAAAAACGACTCGCCTGCGGCTGTCGCAGGATTTACAGCTGGTGATGAAATTGTTGCCGTTGACGGTGAAGCAACCGCCAGCTGGCAGGAAGTGAACTGGCAGCTGTTCAATTTTATCGGCGAAGATGCTCGTTTTCCGGTGGTGTTGCAGTCCGAGTCCGGTAGCCAGCGCCAGGTGTTTGTTGAGGTGACGGCCTGGCTGTCCGACAGTGACGAGCCGGATCCGATGGCTGGTCTGGGAATTGAGCCACGGCGGATGCGTATTGCGGCACAGCTGGGCGAGCTGAGTGCCGATGGTCGTGCCAAAGCCGCTGGCCTGCAGCCTGGTGATATCATTTTGCGCGTTAACGAAAATGACATTGCCGACTGGTATGAGTGGGTTGAGCAGGTGCGGGCGGCACCGGAGCAGCCGCTGCAGCTCGGCGTTCAACGCGGTGAGCAAGAATTGGTACTGACGCTGGTACCGGCTGAAAAAACCACCGACAGTGGCGAGATAATTGGCTTCGTTGGTGCCGGTGTTCAGGTACCGGAGATTCCGCCAAGCTGGTTGAGAACATCACAGGCCGGTGTCCTTCACGGCCTGCAGCTGGGAATAGAGAAAACCGCCAGCCTGATCGGGTTTACGCTCGATTCGCTGTGGAAAATGATTCAGGGCGACGTCTCGGTTAAGAACTTGAGTGGGCCTATCACCATTGCTAAAGTAGCGGGCGCTTCGGCGTCGGGTGGATTAGAGAGCTTTGTTGGTTTCCTGGCGTTGTTGAGTGTGTCGCTAGGGGTGTTGAATTTATTGCCTGTGCCTATGCTGGACGGTGGTCATATTCTGTTTTACAGCGCGGAGATGCTGACCGGAAAACCACTGCCCGAAAAGGTTCAGATTGCTGCTATCAAGGTCGGTATGTTGTTGCTTCTCAGCCTGATGATGGTGGCCTTTTATAATGATATCAGCCGGTTGTAACCGGCTCTTTTGGAAACATTTGTTAATGCGTTGTTTGCTGTTTGCGCTGTTATTGGGGCTGATTCCTGTGACTTCCGCGGTTGCCGCGGAACCTTTTGTGGTGGATGACATTCGACTGGAAGGTCTTCAGCGTGTATCGGCAGGTACTGTGTTTGAGCGTTTCCCGGTGAACGTTGGCGACCGTGTCGACAGCAGCCGCCTGGTGAATGCTTCAAAGCGCCTGTTTAAAGCCGGCCTGTTTGATGATGTTGAGTTACTGCGTGATGGCAATGTTTTGATTGTGAAGCTGGTTGAGTTGCCAACCATCACCGGCATTGAGATCGAAGGTAATAAGGCCATTCAGACCGAAGCTTTGCTGGATGGTCTGAAGCAGTCAGGTCTGGCTGAAGGCCTGGTATTCAAACGCTCGACACTGGAGCGTATTTCACTGGAATTAGAGCGTCAGTATGTGGCTCAGGGACGCTACGATGCCGGTATCGAAACGGAAGTGGTGCGCTTGCCGCGTAACCGTGTATCGCTGAAAATTGAGGTGGAAGAGGGGAACGTCGCCACCATTGAACACATCAACGTGGTTGGCAACCAAGCCTTTACGGATGATGAGCTGCTGAAGCAATTCCAGTTGCAGACCTCCAACTTCTGGTCGTGGTATGCCAGTGACGATAAATACAGCCGCGAAAAACTGGCGGGTGATCTGGAAACCCTGCGATCCTATTATCTCGATCGCGGTTATATCCGCTTTAATATTGAGTCGACCCAGGTATCGGTATCGCCCGACAAAGAGGGCGTTTACATCACCATCAATGTCACCGAAGGGGATGTTTATTCTATCCGTGATATGAAGCTGGCTGGCAACCTGGTACTCGACGAAGACGAGTTCACCAAATTATACCTGTTGAAATCCGGCGATACCTTTTCACGTCGTCGGGTGACGTATACCAGCGATCTGATGGGTAAACGCCTGGGTAACGATGGCTATACGTTCGCCAAGGTCGATGGTATTCCGAAAATTTACGATGAGGAAAAAGAAGTCGACCTGACGTTCTTTGTTGAGCCGGGTAAACGCACCTATGTGCGCAGCATTAACTTCAGTGGCAACCAGAGCACCAAAGATGAAGTGTTACGCCGTGAAATGGTGCAGATGGAAGGTGGCTGGGCCTCGACGGATAAAATTGATGCTGGCAAAAGCCGTCTTAATCAGCTGGGTTTCTTTAAAATGGTGAACGTAGAAACACCCGCCGTTCCCGGTACCGACGACATGATCGACGTCAATTATAACGTCGAAGAGCAACTCAGCGGCAGTCTTAACTTTAACATCGGTTATGCCGGCAGCAGCGGCATGATTATTGGTGCCAGTGTCAGCCAGAATAACTTTCTCGGTACCGGTAACCGCATGAGTCTGGGGTTACAGAAAAACAATACCGTTCAATCGTACAATTTCTCTTACACTAACCCGTATTACACCATTGATGGTGTCAGTCGTGGTTTTAACCTGTTTTATCGTAAAACCGACTTTTCCAGCCTTAATACCGTGTCGGATTATCAAACCAATGCCAAAGGTGCCAACATGACCTTTGGTTACCCGATTTCCCATCGTCAGCGGGTGTCGTTATCGCTGGGCTACACCAATACCGAGATGTTCCTGGGGACGACCGTTCCGGCTGAAATCGAAGATTTTGTCGACAGTGAAGGTGATAACTTCAATGAATATACCGTCGGTCTGAACTGGCGTTACAACAATCTGAACCGCGGCTTATTCCCAACTGCGGGTACGGAGCACCGCCTGTCTGCCGATATTTCAGTACCGGGCAGTGACCTGACCTACTACAAACTCGGCTATACCTCGAACTTCTATTTCCCGATTGCCGATGAGTGGTCGCTGCGCCTGCGTACCGAACTGGGCTACGGTGATGGCTTTGGTGACCAGGCGCGACTGCCGTTCTTCAAGAATTTCCGCGCCGGTGGCGTTGGTTCCGTGCGTGGCTATCGCTCCAACAGTTTAGGACCAAAAGGGCTGCCGGATTATGCGGTTGTGAACGTGGTCGAAACCGATGCATCCGGTAAACCGCTGTATGAAACCGATAACCTGGGTCGTCCGGTTACCGACAGCAGTGCACCAAGCGTGGTGTACAGCACCGATGTTGATGGTGCTGCGGTCAGTATTTCCAACCCGAATCGCTACCGTCCGGTGTATAAAACCGATGGTTCCGGCTCGGTCGCAACAGCACCTTTGTTTCTTGAGGACGAACGGGCGTTGGGTGGCAATATTCTTACCGAGGCCAGTTTTGAGCTGATTTATCCGTTACCGTTTATTGAAGACCGCAGCTCTGTGCGCAGCGTGTTCTTCCTGGATGCTGGTAATACCTTCACCGACCAGTGTTACACCCCGGCAGATCTCGATTTGCCGGGTCTGAATACTCACCCGTATTGTGATAAGGGCATTGACCTGTCAGAAATCCGTACCAGTTTTGGTGCTGGTCTGACGTGGATTACTGCAATTGGCCCTCTGACCTTTACTTACTCCATTCCTTTGAATGAGCAGCGCGGAGACCGGACCGAAGGCTTCGAATTCTCGCTGGGACAAGTATTTTAATTTTTACCCATCAATAAGCTGAAAAATAATTAAGGAGCATAAGGATGCGTTGGATTTTAGCAATGGCAGCAGCGCTGCTGATGAACGCTGCAGTCGCAGAAGGTACCAAGATTGCGGTTGTTGATATGGAGCGTGCGTTGTTCCTGTCGAACGTCTTTAAAGCGTCGGCACAAGACTTCGAAAAAGCGAACCAGGAAGATATTAATAAACTGCGCGGCCTGGAAGAGAAGCTGCGTGGTTTACAGGAAAAGGTGAAGAAAAACGCCGATATCATGAGCGACGATGAGCGTCGTAACTCCGCCAGTGACTTTGAGAAGAAGCGTTCGGAGTATCAGTTCTTCGCCAAGAAGCTGCAACAAATGGAGCAGGAATGGAAGCGAGCTTTTTTCCAAGAACAGTTGCCTGAAATTGAAAAGTTGCTTAAAGCAATCATCGATGAAGGTCAGTATGATGTGGTGTTACAGTCTGGTGCGGCGATCTATGTATCTCCGGACTCAGACATTACCAAGTTGTTGTTGGAACGTCTTAACGCTCAGGACGCTGCGGAATAACTACCATGCAGATGACCCTGGCAGAATTGGCAAGCAGTCTGGAGCTGACCCTGATCGGCGATGGCGATATACAGGTTTCCGGACTGAACACGCTGAAAGATGCGCAACCGGGTGACGTCAGTTTCCTGGCCAATCCGAGTTACCAGAGCCAGCTTGCAGACAGTCAGGCCAGTGCCGTGATTGTCGCCGCGTCGCAGGCCGATCTGGTTCAGGGTGCGGCGCTGGTTTCTGCCAACCCGTATCTGAGCTTTGCCCAGGCCAGCCAGTTGTTTAATGACCGTCCGCAGGTAAGCTCAGGTGTACATCCGTCGGCGGTGGTCGCAGCCAGTGCTGTGATTGCTGACAATGTTTCGGTTGCGGCGAATGCTGTGATTGGCGAGCACTGCCAGATTGGTGCCGGTTGTGAAATTGGTGCCGGCAGTGTGATTGGTGATCACTGTGTTATCGGTGCTGATTGTCAGCTGAACCCGAATGTCACGCTTTACCATAATGTGGTATTGGGTGATCGGGTGACGGTGCATTCCGGTACTGTGATTGGTGGCGATGGCTTCGGCTTCGCGCCCGATCAGGGAAAGTGGCACAAGATCTGTCAGCTCGGTGGTGTGCGTATTGGTAGCGACGTTGAAATTGGTTCAAACACCAGTATTGATCGCGGCGCTTTGGGCGACACTGTTATCGAAGACGATGTCATTATCGATAATCTGGTGCAGGTCGCTCACAATGTACGTATCGGCCAGGGTTCAGCTCTGGCGGGTTGTGCTGGCATTGCTGGCAGTACCACGCTGGGTAAATACTGTACCGTAGCCGGTGGTGCCGGTATCGCCGGTCACCTGGATATTGCCGACGGTGTTCATATTGCCGCGATGACTCTGATCAGTAAGTCGATTACTGAGAAGGGGGCTTATGCTTCGGGAACCGCACAAATGCCCATGAATGAATGGCGACGCAGTGCGACCCGGTTCCGACAACTGGATTCAATGGCCAAGCGCCTGCAACAGTTAGAAAAAAGCCATAAAGGTGAAGCGTAATGTCCCTGCACACAATTCAACAGATACAGGAATTCCTGCCACATCGTTATCCGTTCCTGTTGGTTGACCGGGTCAAAGAAATCGATGAAACAACCGAAGGTGGCCCTACTATTCGGGCGCTGAAAAATGTGACCATTAATGAAGAATTTTTTAATGGTCATTTCCCCGGGCATCCGATCATGCCCGGTGTTTTAACGTTAGAAGCGATGGCGCAGGCGGCCGGTATTCTGGGCCTGAGCATGTTAGGCACCGAAAAAGCCGCCAATACACTCTATTATTTTGCCAGTGCCGATAACGTACGTTTTAAACAACCGATTGTGCCGGGTGACCAGGTAGTTCTGGAAGCGCAGCACATCAGTAATCGTCGCGGCATATGGAGGTTTGCGTGCCGCGCTCTTGTAGATGATAAAGTCGTGTGCTCAGCAGATATCGCTTGTGCAGAGCGACAGTTGGAGCAAGCATGATTGATCCACGAGCTATTATTGACCCGTCTGCAAAAATCGCAGACAACGTTGAAATTGGCCCTTTTTCGATTATTGGTGCCGATGTCGAAATTGGTGAAGGTACGGTAATTGGTCCCCACGTTATTGTGCGTGGCCCAACCAAGATCGGCAAAAACAATAAGATATTTCAGTTCTCCAGTATTGGTGAAGAATGCCAGGACAAAAAATACGCCGGAGAGCCGACCACATTATCCATCGGTGATAATAATGTGATTCGTGAAGCCTGTACCTTCCACCGTGGAACCATACAGGACGAAGGCCATACTCAGGTGGGCAGTAATAATTTATTTATGGTCAATGTGCACATCGCCCACGATGCGATTATTGGCGATAACTGTATTCTTGCCAATGATACCAACATCGCAGGTCACGTAAAAATCGGTGACTACGCGATCCTTGGCGGTGCTACTCAGGTGCACCAGTTCTGTCATATTGGTGCGCATTCCATGTGTGGCACCGGCAGTGTGGTATTAAAGGATATTCCGGCTTACCTGATGACCCAGGGCTATCCGGTTAAGCCTCACGGCATTAATGTTGAAGGCCTGAAGCGTCGTGGCTTCAGCAAAGGCAGCATTACGCTGCTGCGCAGCGCCTATAAAACGCTGTACCGTCAGGGACTGACACTGGCGGAAGCACTGGAACAGCTTGAACCTGTGGCACAACAGGATGGCGCCGTTCAGGTATTGTTCGACAGCCTGAAAGCGGGCGATCGCGGCATTATCCGCTAACCCTTGCTGGTAGAAAAAACACATGCGCATAGCCATCGTAGCTGGTGAAACCTCAGGCGATATGCTTGGGGCTGGATTAATTGAGCAACTCAAAAAACGTTATCCAAACGCAACCTTTGAAGGTATCGGCGGGCCATTAATGATGGCACAGGGGTTCACCAGCCTGGTACCGATGGAACGTTTGGCTGTGATGGGGTTGGTTGAAGTGCTGGGTCGACTGTTCGAGTTGCTGAAAGTCCGGCGCGATCTGATCAAACGCTGGCGGGCAAATCCTCCGGATGTGTTTATTGGCATTGATGCCCCCGATTTTAACCTGACACTGGAACAAAGGCTGCGCGAGTCCGGCATTAAAACCGTGCATTACGTCAGTCCATCGGTTTGGGCCTGGCGCCAGAAACGGGTGCTGAAAATCGCTAAAGCAGTTGATCTGATGCTGACCTTATTTCCGTTCGAAGCCAAATTCTACCAAGAGCATCAGGTGCCGGTTAAATTTGTTGGTCATCATCTGGCCGATAAAATCGCACTGGAAACTCCCACCGCACCGTCACGAGAAGAGCTGGGTCTGGATACCACGGGTCAGGTGGTCTGTTTGATGCCCGGCAGTCGCAGCAGTGAAGTTGAGCGCCTTGGTGCCGTATTCCTGAAAACAGCCGAGCGGATGTTGCAAAAGCGCAATGATCTGCAGTTTATTATCCCGGCCGCCAGTGTCGACCGCCGTAATCAGATTGAAACTATGCTGGCGCAGTATCCGGGTAATTTACCGGTGAAAGTGATTCTCGGTCGCTCGCAAACCTGTATGGCTGCCGCCGATACCATCTTGCTGGCATCAGGCACTGCGACGCTGGAAGCCATGTTGCTGAAAAAGCCGATGGTGGTCAGTTATATTGTTGCCCCGACAACCTATAAGATTCTTAAGCGTCTGGTGACGCAGCCTTATATTTCTTTGCCAAATTTACTGGCAGGGCGTGAGTTAGTACCAGAACTGTTGCAACACGATGCCACGCCGGAAAATCTGTCCGAGGCTTTGTTAGCGCGCCTCGAAGACAGTGATGATATGCACCAGTTGCACGAGACTTTTCTGTTTATTCACCGTCAGTTAAAACGCAATGCCGATGATGAAGCGGCTGCTGCGGTCGCGGAGCTAATTGAGTCATGAGCGGCTCTGATACCTCTGCACAAGACTCGGCAAAGTGGCTGATTAAAACCGCAGAAGAACAGCAGCTAGTCGATGCTGGCGCTGTTTATTGCGGTGTTGATGAAGCCGGTGCCGGTCCATTGTGTGGTGATGTGGTTGCAGCCGCTGTTATTCTCGATCCAGCCAAGCCGATCCCAGAGCTGAACGACTCAAAAAAACTGAGTGAGAAGAAACGCGAGCGTTTGTTTGATGAAATTCGTGAAAAAGCCATCGACTACTGTATCGCTCGCGCCACAG
>Ga0181591_10002890_pt1 | contig 14822 bp, 17 predicted proteins | sample 071ome_33_FD_133757 | JGI IMG/M metagenome (GOLD analysis project Ga0181591, IMG submission 133757) | Coastal salt marsh microbial communities from the Groves Creek Marsh, Skidaway Island, Georgia - 071412AT metaG (megahit assembly) | ecosystem: Environmental > Aquatic > Marine > Intertidal...
CGGCTTCACCGCGACGATCGCCGGAATCGGCGCCCAGACCGTCATCCAGCTGGAGGTTGAAGAACGTTATCGGGCCCGCGTGATGACATGGTGGTCCACAATCTCATTTGGCAGCCTCGTCGTCGGTGGCGTGGTTGTCGGATATCTCGGCGACATTATTGGGATAGATGATGCGATCCTGCTGATGATGCTGGTCGGCGGCGCCATCGCTCTCGGTGTCCCTGCCTATATCAGGAAGATGGCATAGCCACAGGCTGGTGAAAGCCCCGGCACGGCCTGTCGCCGGTCACCTTCCGGCAGATTTCAGCCATTCCGCTTCCGACGAATTGACGGACGGGATGGCGGGGATTTATTGTGGGCCGGTGTGGCGCGGTTTCTGATCATGCGGGGTAAGTTGATGGCGGGCATATCAAGATGGCTTGCGAGGGTGGTCAGGGTCACGCTGGCGGTCAAATTCACGCCGTCTGTCAAACCCGGCTTGATGATCGCGCTTTTCCTCTCACTGTCGGCCGCCATGCTTCCGGGCATGTCGCACGCGCATGAAAAGAACAAGACGCATTGTTCTATCGATGTGCTGTTCGAGAATGATGATGACGGGGTGGCAACCTATTTTGCGCTGCGCCTGCAATACAAGAACCAGTCCAGGCGGAACATCGAGGCTGTCAGCGTTCTGGTCCGCGACGCCGCCGGCAAGGTCATCCGCAATTCCGACGCGATCTGCGGAAATGGTGATGCGGGCATTGAAGCCGGCGACACCGGCCAGTGCGAAAAGATCCTTCAGATCATTACCGGCAGGATGTCAAACCGGCTCGGCCATGACGTATGGGTCCGGATGATCGATGATCAGCGGCAACAGATCGGCCTCGCCGACCGTTGCGAGATCCTCGGCGTCCGATACAGCAATGAATGAGCCCCAACACCCTGGTGCAGGCTATCAGCCCATCATTGGAATCTGCACCGAGACTGAAATGACGCAGACCTACCTGACGTCCAAGGTTGGAAGGAACAAACCGTGACACATTATCTGGGAATCGCCATCTGTCTGTTCATCGTGGGCGGGGCGCTGTTTCAAATCGGGCCGCATCTCTACATGGACATCAACAGCCTGTTATTCGTCCTCGGCGGCGGTGTCGGATATGCGCTGATCACAGGTGGCAAGGGCAGGCATGTCACGCAGTTTGGCACCGGTGCTGTCTATTTCGGCTGGCTGGGAACACTCGTCGGATTGATTGCCATGGCAGCGGGTGCCTTTGACAACTGGGGTGATCTGGACAGGATGGGGCCAGCATTGGCGGTTGCCATGCTGACCCTGTTCTACGGCTATATGGTGAAACTGATCAGCCTCGCTTTCGCGGACCGGTCATAGGCCGCAGGGGGCGGCAAGGATCATCATCACCTGCCGGATCTGATGCCAGCCTTGCAGTTTACCGTCTGGCAAGAATCTCGGCGACGGTTACATCGCATTTATATCTTTGCGTGCCAACCTGCACATAGCCGCCTTTCTGAGGAAAATGGGCGAACAGCCGACCATCCGGCAGCATTTCCCATTTGAGGCCCGATGCAAGCCAATAGCGCCTGCCCTCTTCGAGATAATATCCGGACTTGTCGCCGAATGTGAGACGGCCACGCTCTGCCGGCTGCGCCGACGCACGGTAGAAACAGACGACCTTTGGAAACCAGCCATCAAAGGCACGCACACTGGTGAATCCGAGGGAAGAATGACTATTGCGCACACATTTCACATCGGGGGCGGTGGCGGCAAAACCGGCCTGACCATAAGTGGAGATGGATATCGCGAGGGCTAGGGCTAGGGCGATGGTGATGATTTGCAGTGATTTACCCATTACGGGGCTCCTTGATCCTACGTTCAAACGTCCTGTGGTGTTGCGCTACAAATCCATGCGACCACGCCATCGCTGATGCCGGGCCGCAGCTTCCCTTCGTTAAACCGTGGCAAGTCACATATGGCCAATGGCCGCCCGGTTACGACTCGCAGTCTAACCCGGATTCACCAAAATCCGTCAGCCAGCCCGACAGCTGAAAGCCCTGCGCCGGAATGACGCCGCCGCATTGAACATGCGCTGGCAAGGCCCTATCTCTGGCGTCGGGGGAGCGGACTGGCCAGCAGGATGTTGGAGTATGGACAGTAACGCGACAGACCTGATCTTCGGACAGCGGGACGGGCTGGCCTCGGCCAAGCTTGTGGCGGTATTTGGCCTTCACGCGGCAAGCCTTGCCCTGCTGTTCGCCATGGCGCATGGACAGCCGGCATCGACGCTTGGCAGATTTGCCATCATCGCCGGCAGATGGCCCGGCCGCCTTGCACTGGCGGCGGCGCTGGCGGCGCTGATCGCGGCGGCATGCCTGATCGCCGACCGGCAGGCCGGCATGACAACGGTGCTGTTCCTCAATGCCGGCGTGCTGGCCCTTTATGTCATCGAATATTCGATTCTTCTGTCGCGCGGGTTTTTCAAACGTCTGCTTGGCGACGATCTGCAGGCCGAGTTACGCTTGTTCATATGTTTCGTGGTGATGACAAATGCCGGCTATTTCACGCTGATGTTCCTGAAGGACATCCTGCTGAGTGATAGCCTGGGAGTGGGATGATGGCTGAAGACAAGATCAATGCCTGTCAGGTTCTTTCACAGAGCGAGAGGGTGAGTGAATTCAGGAAGGATTTTGTCTGCATGAATGACAATCTCCATGAGGGGCTGCAGGAACATCCTCAAGTCCTGCTCCTCTATGTGGCGATGGTGATCTTCGTGATGGTCTTCCTGAAGCTGGTCACCCGCAAGCCACGGCAAACGAAATCCGGCGACTGATACCCGGTCGCCTGCGCTTTCCTTGCCTTTCCTTGCCTTTCCTTGTCTTGAACCGGCAACGCTCAGTCGCCGGAGCTTTCGCCGGAACTGTCGCTGATCAACCTGTCACCGAGGTTTGGCCAGTTGCGAACACAATAGATGATAAACGGGTCGCTGGCGGCGATGCGGTCCTTCAATACCTGTTCAGGGATCGTCGTGATGCGTGATTTCTGAACGACAGTACAGGTGAAATAGCGCATCTCATTCTCGAACAGCGTCTTGTAGACCCCGAAAATCTGGCCGGCCTCGATGAAGATTCCCCGTTGCACGGCATCGCCGACAATGCGGGACAGTTCCACCCGTCCCTTCTGCACGATATAGCCATCGCCGTCAATATCACCCTGCTTGAAGAGCACGGTGCCGACCTCCAGGGTCTCGGTTGGGAACACCTTCGCCAGATCTGCAACTTTCATCACTATAACCTATGCCCTGAACCTGCCGTACAGCTCCGCCCACAGTCGCCGACCGCGGGCGATTTATCAACCATATTGGTGATCAACTACCCCAGGACCGAGAAGCTGCTCTCATTGTTGATCTCGCGCTGGCGGGAATAGAAGCCGACATTGACCTTACGCTGGATATAGGGAAGCGTGTAATGCAACGGCGCGGCGTCATGATCGGCACCGCCCTCGCAATAACCGATCAGGGCGGCCATCATCTTGCCGGCGATCGGCGCGTTCTTGTACTGGTTGCCGCTGCTGCCGCAAGCCATGTAATAGCCGCCAAGCGACGTCTTGTCATAGATCGGGATCCAGTCAGTCGACGCGTCATAAAGATCAACAACGCCGCGCGCCTGTGACGGGATGCCAAGGCTCGGCACCCGCTGGCCATAGCGCATCACCTGGTTGCTCCACTGCTCGGTGAAATCGCGCGCGTAATCGGTGTCGGTCTCGGCCCACATATGCGGATCACAGGGTGGATCCTCGCTACCGATCAGGATATTGTTGCCATGTTCGGGCCGGATGTAGCAGGCGATGTCGGAATCCGACACGACCATGCCGATCTCGTCAAAATCGCACCCCTGCGGCGCCGGCACATGCGCCACCTCCTGGCGAAGCGGGCGTGTCTCGATCGTCATCTCCTCCAGCACTCCGGCCAGCCCGTTGATATGGGCCGAGGCCGGACCGGCGACATTGACCACCACCGGCGCATGGATTTGCTCACCAGAGGCAAGCCGGACGCCGGTGACGCGGCCGTCCGATTTCAGGATGTCCACCACCTCGGCACCAAGCCGGAATTCGGCACCATGCAGTTTGGCGGCATCGGCAAGGTTCTGGCTGGACAGTGACGGGTCGGTGACATAGCCGCCATTCGGCCAGTAGAGCGCGCCGGCGATTCTGCCGCCATTCGGGGTGCCGAAACCCGGATCATCGATGCGGCGCGGCGGCGCGAAACTTTCAAGCGAATAGATCGGCAGCCTCTCGCGGATGGCATCGCCGTCCCATTCCTCGACCGGAATGCCGAGGTCACGGCTGTTGGCAAGATGCTTGTGCAGATAATCATTTGCCGCCGTGCGCATGACCATACAGCCGCATTCCTTGAATTTTGCCAGATCGGCATCCGCCGGCAGGCCGAGATAGGATTCCCAGTCGCGCCAGTAATGATATCCCTCCCACGCAAAGGCGGTGCCGTCGAAGGTGGAATAATGCATGCGGATGATGGCGCAGGACCCGGCTGTCGAGCCATGCCCGATCCGCGTGTTGCGATCCAGCGACAGCGTCTTCCAGCCGGCCTTCGCCATTTCAAAGGCCACCGCGGTGCCGATCACGCCGGTACCGATGATGATTGCGTCGGGCTGTTGGCTCATCAGATTTCCCTCACTCAAAACTACAGGATGTGACCGTCGCTTACCCGCGCATCACCGCGCCGGCCGGGTCATGGGGCGACGGCGCGATCACCGAACAGTCGCGTTCCACCCCGACAATATGAACGCCGAGCTCATTGCCGACCGAGGCGAGGTCACTGTCGACCAGCGCCATGGCCAGCGATTTCCCGACCGTATGCCCATAGCCGCCGGATGTCACGAAGCCAACCCGCCGGTCACCCGACCAGATGGGCTCGTATCCGCTGGCATCGGCATCGTCAGCCGCCACCTCGAGCGTCACGAGGCGCTGTGCCGGGCCATTGCCCTCGCGTTCGGCGATAGCCGCGTCGTGGCCGATGAAGCCGGCCTTGTCCCAGTCGATCCAGCGGTCCATGCCGGTCATCCCGGGCGTATAGCCTTGCGTGAATTCAGCCGACCAGATGCCATAGCTCTTCTCCAGCCGCAATGACAACAGGGCGTTGAAGCCGTATTCGGCAATGCCGAGATCGGCACCGGCCTCGAGCAGCATCCGCCGCAATGCGATATGGTCACCCATCCGGCAGTTAATCTCGTATCCTGCCTCGCCGGTGACCGACAGCCGGCCAACCCGCGTGCGGACAAGGCCGATATCCAAACTGCCGCATCCCATGAAGGACAATTCGTCAAGCGGGCCGTCGGTGAGTTTCTCCAGCACGGCGCGTGACTTCGGGCCGGACAACGAGAACCCGGCCATCTCCTCGCCAAGGTCGCGGACCCGCACACCGTCATCCATATGGTCATCGAACCAGCGCATATGCCAGCGCCGCAGATAGTAGGACCCCATGATCCACCAGGTGCCATCGCCCCAGTTGAACAGCGTCAGATCGCCCTTCAGACGGCCATCATGGCCAAGCGCCACGGCAAGCCGGGCCCGTCCCGGCACCGGCAGTTTCGTGGCGAAAAGCCTGTTCAGCCAGGCTTCGGCATTCGGGCCGCTGACCTCGAACCGTGAAAAGCCGGTGATGTCCAGAAGGCCGACATCGCGGCGCACCGCCCGGCATTCGCCGCCAACGATGTCAAAGGCGTTCGAGCGTTTCAGCGACGGCGTCTCGGCAAAATCCTTCGGCGCGAAATAGAGCGGCACTTCCAGATCCCAGCTGCTGCCCCAGACCGCGCCTGCGGCATCCATGTCGGAATGCGCCGGCGCCATCTTCAGCGGGCGTCCCGCCGGCAGCTGTTCGTTCGGATAGGTCATGACGAACCGGCGTGAATAGAACTGGCCGGTTGTCTGCCTGATATATTCCTTGTTTTCGGCGAAGGGGCCGTAGCGCGCGACATCCATGCCATAGACATCGGCCTCCGGCTCGCCATGGATCATCCATTCGGCAAGCGACTTGCCAACACCGCCGCCCTGCAGGAACCCGGCCATGACCGCACAGGCCGACCAGTAGCCGCGCTTGCCCGGCACCGGCCCGACCAGGGGATTGCCATCAGGCGAGAAGGTGAAAGCGCCATTGACCCAGTTCCGCACACCGGCCGTCTGCAATACCGGATAGCGCTCGAACCCCATGGTCAGCTCATTCTCGATCCGGTCGACATCCTCCTGCAAAAGTTCGATGCCGTAATCCCAGGGAGCCCCGTCCATCATCCAGTGCTGATGGTTGATCTCATAGATTCCAAGCAGCATGCCCTGCTGGTCCTGGCGCATATAGGTAAAGCCCTCCAGATCGACGACAAGCGGCAATTCACCATCCAGCTCGGCAACCTCGGGTATCGTCTCGGTCAGCAGGTAATGGTGCGACAGCGGCGAGACCGGCAATTCGACCCCGGCCATGCGGCCAACCTGTTTCGCCCACAGACCGGCGGCGTTCACCACATGTTCGCATGAAATCGTCCCCTTCTCGGTGACGACGTTCCAGCCCCCGGCGGTCTGGTTGAGTTCGAGAACGCGGTTATGTTCTATCACGGTGGCGCCGTTCTTCTTTGCCGCGCCGGCATAGGCAAGCACCGTTCCCGTTGTATCGACATAGCCCTCGCGATCAGCCCACAGCCCGCCAAGGATCCCGTCTGTCGACAGCACCGGACACATCTCGCCAGCCTCCTCGGGCGTGACAAGCCTCACATCCTCGATGCCGATACTCTGATAGACCCGGTAGGCGGATTGCAGCCATTCCCAGCGATCCGGCGTGCCGGCCAGCGTCAGCCCGCCGGTCATGTGCATGCCGACCGACTGCCCGCTTTCCTCCTCGATCTTGCCAAGAAGGTCGATCGTGTAGGCCTGCAGGGCGGAAATATTGGGATCGGCATTCAGCGCATGCACACCACCAGCGGCATGCCAGCTCGACCCGGCCGTCAGCACCGACCGTTCAATCAGGCAGATATCCGACCACCCCATCTTCGCCAGATGATAGATGATCGACGCACCAACGACACCGCCACCGATGACCACCACGCGATAATGCGATTTCATATCCTTCTCCCCCTCAGATCAGGAATTCTCATCAAGGATCAGTCTCTACCGGCGGCTTGTCCACCTGTTTTCGCGCCAGCGACCGGAACTGCGCCATTTCCGCCGACCGGCGAAACTGCCCTCCAATGCAGATGGCCCAATGCAGATGACGGAACAGGTTTAGCTGGCATTTCGCAGTGCTGATCCTGTAATGTAGGGCGGAAATTCGGGCACCCGGCCGGGTGCCGACAATTCGGGGACAAACAGCGGGATGGCCATATATCTTCACCATGATGACCTGCCGGACGGCATCGAGCTTGGCCGGGAGATCGCCATCGATACCGAAACGATGGGGTTGAACCCGCATCGCGACAGGCTCTGCCTTGTCCAGCTGTCATCAGGGGATGGTGACGCGCATCTTGTCAAAATGGCGCATCCCCTTCAGCCGGCGCCCAATCTTGCGGCGGTCCTGGCAAACCCTGCGGCAACCAAGCTGTTTCATTTCGCACGTTTCGATCTGGCCGCTCTGGCACAGTCGGTCGGCCCGATCAAGGGCCCGATCTATTGCACGAAAATCGCCTCCAGGCTCTGCCGCACCTACACCGACCGGCATGGGCTGAAGGATTTGTGTGCCGAACTTATCGGCGTCGAAATCTCCAAACAGCAGCAATCCTCGGACTGGGGCGCCGATACCCTGAGTGACGCGCAGCAGAAATATGCGGCAAGCGATGTGCTTTATCTCCACCGGTTGCGCGCAATGCTGGACGAGATGCTGGTACGCGAGGGGCGCGCCGACATCGCACGGGCCTGTTTCGAGTTTCTGCCGGTGCGCGCCAGCATGGACCTTGGCGGTTTCGCCGATCTCGATATTTTCCATCACTAGGGTCACCATCGATGGCAGAGCAACAGGGCACCGATCAGCCCGCGCCCAAATTCGCCCCGCGCGCCAGACAGGCCGACCCCGAACGGCGGGGGTTCCGGACCAGCCTGCTGCTCATCGGGCTTGGCGTGTTGATGTCCTTTGGCACTGTCCTGTGGCTCGGTCTGTTCAACCAGCAGGATGAAATCCGGCTTGAGATCAGCGACATCAAGATCGACGAGACAGGCGATGTCGAACTGACCGGCGCCATCTATCGCGGGCAGACGGTGCGCGGTGAGCCTTTCGAGATCACCGCCGAAATCGCGCGTGAACGTGAAAACGGTGTTGTCGACCTGTCATCACCAACCGCCGAACTGCGCCGCAACAGCGGTGATGTGATGAATGTCACCTCGATGACGGGTCTCTATTTTCCGGATCTGACGGAAATCGACCTGATAGGCGACGTGGTGATCACCAGCCGCGATACCGGCCTGGTCATGTTGGCGGAAGTCATCCACGCAAATCTTGGCGAAGGTCGCATGAACACCGACCGGCCGGTGCGGGTCGAGAATGACAGCGGGGTCATCCTTGCCGGCGGCATGCAGGTGACCGACAGGGGCAGCACCATCATTTTTACCGACAAGCCGAGAATGACACTCCATAATCAGGGAAGCGGTTCCTGATCCACATCGCAAGACCGCGCACGCGCGTGCACATATGAGGGGAAACATGTTCAAAACATTGCCAGTAACGTCGCCAAAGGCCAGGTCGGGATTCCTCGGCCTTTGTCTTGTCGTCCTCGCCACAGTGCCGGCAGGCCTGGCGGCGCAGGACGGCACGCCGCTGACCATCGAGGCGGATGACATTCTGGAATGGAACCAGACAGACGGTGTCTACACGGCAAAGGGCAATGCGCTCGCCATTCAGGGCGAAAGGGAAATCCGCGGCGATCTGCTTGTCGCCACCTACGACCCGGACAGCGAAGGACGCGACATTGAAACCGTCACGGCGACAGGCGGAGCCTCCTTCAAGGATGACACGTCACGGGCGCGGGGCGCCAAGTTCATCTACCGGATTGAGGATCAGGATTACCGGGTAGAGGGGCCTGATGCGCTGGTCTCCGGGGCTCGCGGAACGATCACGGCAGATACATCAATCGACCTCGACACCCGGGCTGACGAAACCCAGAAGATGACGGCTATCGGCAGCGCCGTCTATACCGACACGGCTGGCCGCCTGTTTGCCGGCAATCTGGTGAACGCCTATTTCGCCGCGGATGGCAGCCTGACGGCGATTGATGCAGAGGGAGCTGTGAAGGTAACCAGTGCCAACGGCCGCGAGGCCACCGGCGATGCCGCAACCTATGACGCCGGGTCCGAATTTGCGACTGTGACCGGCAATGTCGAGATCATCGATGATGAGAGCAGAATGCTTGGTGATCGCGCCGAAATTGACCTCAAGACCGGCAACAGCCGTATGCTGTCGACAGGCTCCGGCGGCCGGGTCAGCGGAGTCCTGCAGTCCAACTGACAATGACCAACTGATAATGAACAACTGATAATGAACAGACATCACGGCAGGCGATAGACCGTTGAGGTTCATTGAAAATGTCGATAAGGTAACCGCCTGTTCTCAGTTGAGATATCATGACCACTGACAAAGACAATATCGGCGCGGCCGAATCGGGCCGCCCGCGACTTGTTTCTCACCATGAAGGGCTGGTGGCGACCGGCGTTGGCAAGAGTTTCGGTGGGAAACGCGTTGTCCGCAATGTTTCGATGCAACTGAAGCGTGGCGAGGCTGTCGGCTTGCTGGGCCCCAACGGGGCTGGCAAGACAACGACATTCCACATGCTTGTCGGTTTGCTCCCCGCGGATGAAGGCAATGTACAGTTCGACGGCACCGAAATCACCGATCTGCCGGTGTTTCAGAGAGCGCGCCTTGGCCTTGGTTATCTTCCGCAGGAATCCAGCATCTTCCGGGGACTGACAGTCGAACAGAATATCCGGGCCGTACTCGAAACCACCGAAGGCACAAGGGAGGATCACGACGCCATCCTTGATGACCTGATGGCTGAATTTTCAATTGCACATCTTAGCAACACATCGGCCGTCAATCTGTCGGGCGGTGAGAGGCGGCGTCTCGAGATTGCCCGGGCTCTGGCGATGCGGCCAACATTCCTGCTGCTTGATGAACCGCTTGCCGGCATTGACCCGATCGCCCTGACCGACATCAGAAACCTGATCGCACAGTTGAAGATGCATGGACTTGGCGTTCTCATCACCGACCATAATGTCAGGGAAACACTGGACATCGTCGACCGCGCCTACATCATCCATGACGGCACGGTTTTGATGGAGGGCACACCGGACGAGGTGATCCGCCATCAGGGCGTCCGTCAGGTTTATCTCGGTGACCGTTTTTCAATCTGAGATGAATGTCGGCGGCTGCGCGATGGTGCCTTGACAGGCACAGTCGTTGCAACTACGGTCCCGCCTCCTCGCGACGGGATGTGCCATCTGGGCTCATCCGCTCGGTTGCGCTTTACGTTTCTTGGGTGCCACACCATGATCCAATCGGACCTGATGCCGGGCATTTTGTTGTGCCGACATCCCGTGACCAGCAGAAAGCAGCTCCTCGAGAGCCTGTGCAACCGCGTGGCGCGCCACGGCGATCTGTGTGAGCGGCTTGTCCTTGATTCTGTCCTCGACCGTGAGAAGCTTGGCAGCACAGCCATTGGTGACGGCATCGCGCTGCCCCATGCAACCATTGCCGGAGCGACAGCAACCAGCACCCTGCTTGCAACGCTGGAAACACCGGTCGATTTTGACAGCCCCGACGGCAAGCCTGTCGACATTGTCATGCTCGTGCTTGGCAGCGATCGTGATGGCGCCGGCCATCTTGCCGCGCTTGGTGCTGTATCGCGCCAGCTTCGGGCGTCAGCCGATCTGCTGCGCACCGCCGACAGTGAAGCGGCGTTGCATGATGCTGTCGCCGGCCATCTTGTTGCCGCCTGACCGGCACCCGATGATCTGACATTCGAAAAGCAAAACCCGCGAAAAGCAAAAACCCGCCGGCTGGCGGGTTTTACTGAAGCGGTTGGTGGAGCTAAGCGGGATCGAACCGCTGACCTCTACAATGCCATTGTAGCGCTCTCCCAGCTGAGCTATAGCCCCGTCGCATATGGTCTGATGACCCATGATCTGGCGTTCCAACCGGAACCATGCCGGGCGGTTGCCCGAACGCCACTGTGTCTATCCCAGCCACCACCGGCCGGGCAAGCAAAAAATGTGGACATCGAAAAGCTGGCCTATTCGTCATCCTTCGGGATGCCGGTGATGATTTCATCATCCTCATCTAGGTCGTCAGTGATCAGGCCGGCACTGTCATCATTGCTGACATCAATGTCATCATCATCAAACCCTGTCTCGTCTTCGGCCCCCTCGGCTGTCGCAGCCTCCCCGTCGGTTTGCGGCTCGTCCTCCTCGGATGCCACAACATCTTCAACAGCTGCCGAGTCGCCAACCTTGTCGGTCTTGCCACCGCTTTTCGGTACCGCGCGGCCACGCCGGCTGCGAACGACGAGTTCGGGATCAAATTCGGTCTGGCACCCTGGGCAGATTATCGGTGTCCGGTTAAAATCGTAATAGCGCATGCCACATGACAGGCAGGTGCGCTTCAGGCCAAGTTCAGCTTTCGCCATATCACAAACCCATTCAAGCCTTGCCCAGTGCCGTTGATGGCAAGAGGGGCGAAGCAATCAAAACGGCGTCCGGTGCGGACATCATCCTGCGATTTGATACAATTTGGCATCGCTGTCAAAAACAAAATTCATATGCGACATATTTTCTATGCGCCCTTTGCGGCTTGGATGTTGTCGTGGCGGACCGGATCGCCACATCGTTGCCTAGCAGCGATCAAGAATGTTATCACTGCCTGCATCAAGAGCCCCGCGCGCACCGGCACCATCCGGGGTCACGGTGCCAACACAGAAAGTGCCGTTACCTATGCCAAGCGAAACCTCGCTCACAGCGCATGAAATCCTCCAGTCAGGACAGCATTCCGGCCTGTCCGGACGATTTGATGTTCCTGGCGACAAATCCATATCCCACCGCTCGCTGATCCTTGGCGGGCTTGCCATTGGCACCACAAAGGTCAGCGGGCTTCTTGAAGGTGACGATGTCATGGCCACTGGCCGCGCCATGCAGGCCCTTGGTGCCAGCATCACCCGCGACGGGGACGGCATCTGGCATGTTACCGGCGTTGGCACATCGGGACTCGTATCGCCGGAAAACCCGCTTGACCTTGGCAATAGCGGCACCGGAGTGCGGCTGCTGATGGGCGTCGTCGCCGGCCAGCCATTGACCGCCACCTTCTGCGGCGATGCGTCGCTGAGCCGTCGTCCGATGGCCCGCGTGACAGACCCGCTTGCCGCCATGGGTGCCGACATCACCGCCCGTGACGGCGACAGGCTGCCGGTCACGATTACCGGATCGCCGACACCGCTGGCGGCCGACCACACAAGCACGGTCGCCTCGGCCCAGATCAAATCGGCCGTCCTGCTGGCAGCCCTGAATGCACGCGGCACCAGCATTGTTCGCGAACCGACGGCGTCGCGCGACCATACCGAGGCCATGCTCCGCCATTTCGGGGCGACGGTGCGCTCTCACACCGAGCCCGACGGAACGCATGTCGTTGAAGTTGAGGGGGAGGCAACATTGACCGCCAGCGATATTGTCGTGCCTCGCGATCCCTCCTCGGCCGCCTTCCCGATGGTGGCGGCGCTGATTACCGAGGGCAGCGACCTGACCATCCCGGCGGTTGGCATGAACCCGCTTCGCACTGGCCTGATCCGGACGCTGCGCGAGATGGGCGGCGATATCGAGATCACCAATCAAAGGACCGAGGGCGGCGAGGATGTCGCCGATCTACGGGTGCGGCACAGCCGCCTCCATGGCATTGACGTGCCGCCGGCACGCGCCGCCTCGATGATCGACGAATATCCGGTCCTGGCCGTCGCCGCGACACAGGCCGAGGGTGTCACCCGCATGCTTGGCGTCGAGGAATTGCGGGTCAAGGAAACCGACCGGATCGCCGTCGTGGCGGACGGAATCGCCGCCGCCGGCGGCGATGTCGCCTATGATGATGCCAGCATGACGGTGACCGGCAGTGCCATTCCCGGCGGCATCACCATCGATTCGCAGCATGACCACCGGATTGCGATGTCCTTCCTGACGCTTGGCATGGTGTCAGCAGCGCCGATGACCGTCAGCGGATGCGCCACCATCAACACCAGCTTTCCGGGATTCGCCGACAGCATGAACGGGTGCGGCGCCGCGCTTCGCGCCGGCGAGCCTTCATGATCATTGCCGTTGACGGTTCGGCCGCCAGTGGCAAGGGAACGCTGGCCAAACGCCTCGCATCGCATTTCAATCTGGCGCATCTTGATACGGGATCACTCTATAGATGCCTGGCGCTGGACCTTCTGAGATCTGATCATCTGCCTGAAACCATTGATGAAACGACAGCCGCGGCATCGGTGAACGACCTCGATCTGTCGATGGCCGGCACCGCGGCCATTCGCACCGATGCCGTTGCCGGCATGGCCTCCATCGTGGCCGCCATGCCAGCAGTCAGACAGAATTTCCTGGCCTTCCAGCGACGGTTCGCCAGCGAAAAAACATCGCATGACGGGGCGATCCTCGACGGCCGCGATATCGGCAGCGTGATCCTGCCGGACGCCGATTTCAAGTTCTTCATCGACGCCGATCTGGAAGAACGCGCGGCACGCCGCACCCGGGAGTTGCAAGATGCCGGGCAATCCGTTATGTTCCGCGACGTTCTCGAGGATATGCGGGATCGGGACCGGCGTGACCGGGAGCGCAGTACGGCACCTTTGAAGGCGGCCGACGGCGCGATGATCATCGACACGACAGGGCTGGATGCCGACGGTGTATTCACCGCAGCGCTCCGCCATATCGAAAATCACCGGGAACAGTGAAGCGGAGGGACGGCAGACTGAACGGCCGACCCTTCATATGTGAAACAGGAAACGCTGGCGGCAAACCAACCATTCGCCACCAAAAACCCGGCCTGGGTTTCCCCGATCCGCCATGCCAGATCCGCATCTGGCGGAACAAGACGGCACAGCGCCGCGAGGAAACCATGTTCAGCCTGACCGGCCCTCACCCGCCAGCTGAGGATTTATGGCCACCCGCCGATTGTTGCGGCAGGCCACAGGCGAAAACGGAGATTTCTTTGGCATCCCAAACCACTTCCGCAGCCGAGGCTGCAACCGAGAACTTTGCTGATCTTCTTGCCGAGAGCTTTGGCGAGCACACCAACATCGAGGGCAGCGTCGTTCGCGGCTTTGTCGTTGGCGTCGAGGGTGACGCCGTTATCATCGATGTCGGTCTGAAATCCGAGGGCCGCGTTCCGCTGAAGGAGCTGACAACCCCCGGTCAGGAGCCGAATGTCAATGTCGGTGACGAGATCGAGGTCTATGTCGAGCGCATGGAAGACAAGAATGGCCAGGCCATGCTGTCGCGCGACAAGGCCCGCCGCGAAGAGGCATGGGGCCTCCTCGAGGCATCCTTTGAAAAGCAGGAACGCGTCACCGGCGTGATCTTCGGCAAGGTCAAGGGCGGCTTCACCGTCGACCTGTCCGGCGCCACCGCCTTTCTGCCGGGCAGCCAGGTCGATATCCGGCCGGTGCGCGACCTCGGCCCGCTGATGGGCACCCCGCAGCCGTTCCAGATCCTGAAGATCGACCGTCGTCGCGGCAACATCGTCGTGTCGCGGCGCGCCGTTCTCGAGGAGTCCCGGGCCGAAGCCCGTTCGGAGCTTGTCTCCAACCTCCAGGAAGGCCAG
>Ga0181591_10002896_pt1 | contig 14808 bp, 12 predicted proteins | sample 071ome_33_FD_133757 | JGI IMG/M metagenome (GOLD analysis project Ga0181591, IMG submission 133757) | Coastal salt marsh microbial communities from the Groves Creek Marsh, Skidaway Island, Georgia - 071412AT metaG (megahit assembly) | ecosystem: Environmental > Aquatic > Marine > Intertidal...
GGCTCCCCCACATCGGGTTCCATCGGCCGGCGGGTGTCGACGAGACAGAACCCGCAGGCCCGCGTGCATCGATCGCCGAGGACCATGAACGTCGCGGTGCCCTCCGCCCAGCACTCGGAGAGATTCGGGCATCCGGCGTCCTCGCACACCGTCACGAGATCGTGCTCGCGCAGTCGCCGACGCAGATCGAGCACCTCCTCACCGTGGCGCACCACAGGACGCAGCCACTCGGGTTTGCGTTCGGTGATCGCGATGCCCTCGCCGAGGCCCGCCGAGCCGGCCCGCACCGACAACCTCGAGGTCGAGCCCGGACCGGCGCCCCGTGAGAACGGTGTCAGATCCTCGGGCGCTCGTCGCCAGGCCACATCCTGGCGCTCGGTCCGACCATCGCCGAAGTGGCGCCCGGCGACGGCCACCACCGCGTTGACGAGGGCGGACATATCGATGTCGAGCCCCTCCTCGCGCAGGCTGGTCACCGGCCGGTCGTCGATCCCGCAGGCGATGATGTGGCGCCGGAGGTAGTCCATGTCGGTCTCGAGGTTCAGGTTGAAGCCGTGCATGCTGCGCCCGTGGACGATCCTCACGCCGACCGCGGCGATCTTCCGCGGCCTCAGGCCCTCCGGGTCGACCCACACCCCCGGATACCCGTCGAGTCGGCCCGCGTCGATCCCGAGTGAGGTCAGGGCGTCGATCACGACCGCCTCGACGCGTCGTACGTGATCGAGTGATCCCTTCGCGCCGTCCGTCGACACGATCGGATAACCGGTGAGTTGACCAGGGCCGTGGTAGGTGATGTCACCGCCGCGGTCGACCGCGATCAGCTCGGCACCGACGTCCGCCGGGTCACAGCGGAGGTTGCGTTCGAGGTCAGCGTGACGGCCGTGGGTGAAGACGTGGTCGTGTTCGAGGAGCAGCAGGTGATCGGCCGTGCTGCGCTCGCAGAGTCGTCTCTGGAGATCGAGGGCCTCGCGGTACGCGACTCGTCCGAGCCAGCGAACCCGGAGCGGACCGCTCATCTCAGAGTTCCGCCGACCAGTCCCGGGTCTCGAGGATCTCCTTGACCCGCTTGAGGAAACCGGCCGCGTAGGCGCCGTCGAAGGCTCGGTGGTCCCAGCTCATGGCGAGGTTCCCGACCGGGTGGATGACGATGGCCTCGGTACCGTCGGCCATGGGAGCCACCACGGGGCGCCGGACCACCGCGTCGGTCGAGACGATCCCGACCTGCGGCTGGTTGATGATCGGCATCGTCAGCACCGAACCGGCCGAGCCGTTGTTCGAGATGGTGAAGGTCCCGCCCTGGATCTCATCCGGGCTGAGGCGCCGGGCCTTCGCCCGATCGGCGAGATCGCGGATCTCCCGGGCGATGGCGCGAAGACGCTTCGCCTCGGCGCTGCGGACCACCGGAGCGAGCAGACCTTCGTGGTCGAGGTCGACGGCGATACCGAGATCGACGTAGCCGTGGACCACCAAACGGTCACCGTCGACGCTGGCGTTGAGGTGCGGGAACTCGGCGAGAGCATCGACGATCGCTCGGGCGACGAAGGGCAGATACGTCAGCGAGAAGCCCTCCGCGGCGCGGAACTCGGCCTTGACCGCTCCCCGGGTGGCGTCGACGTTGGAGTAGTCGACCTCGACGACGCTGAAGGCGTGGGGGGACAGCGCCTTGCTCTCCACCATGTGACTGCCGGTCAACTGTCGAATCTTCGACAGCGCCACGACCGTGTCGCGGTCGCCCGCGAGCACCTCGGCGGCTGCTTGGGCCGGAGCGGGCGCCGGAGCCGGAGCCGGAGCGGCGGCCGGAGCCGGAGCCGGAGCAGGCGCAGGGGCGGGCTGGGCCGCGCCGCGCGCGTCGAGGTGGTCGAGCACATCCTCGCGGGTGATGCGGCCGCCGGGGCCGGTTCCGGTGATCGCATCGACGTCGAGACCGTTTTCGTTCACCAGACGGCGCACCACCGGGGAGAGCAGGCGGCTGTCGCGAACCGGAGCCGCTTCCGAGGCGGGCGCAGGAGCCGGAGCAGGCGCGGGCGCAGGGGCCGGAGCGGGCGCAGGCGCGGGCGCGGGAGCCGGAGCGGGCGCAGGGGCCGGAGCGGGCGCGGGCGCAGGGGCCGGAGCGGGCGCAGGCGCGGGCGCAGAAGCCGGAGCAGGGGCCGCCTCCGGGGCAGGAGCAGCGGCCGACGGAGCCCCGCCGTCGCCGACCACGGCGACGACCGCACCGACCTCCACCGTCTCACCCTCGGCCACCCTGATCTCACTCACCACGCCGGCGACCGGCGAGGGGACCTCGGTGTCGACCTTGTCGGTGGACACCTCGAAGAGCGGCTCGTCGGCGGCGACCGTGTCCCCGACGGCTTTGAACCACTGTGTGATCGTTCCCTCGGTGACCGTCTCTCCGAGCTGTGGAAGTGTCACATCTGCCATGTCGAAACCTCTCTGGGTGTGTGCCGTTGTGCCTCAGCCGTTGAAGGAGCGTCCGGTGAGCGAGAGCACGGTCTCGCCGAACAACTCGCTGAGGCTCGGGTGGGGTTGGATGAACTCGGCGATCTCGTCGACGGTGGCCTCCCAGTTCACGGCGAGATACCCGCCGGAGAGCTGCTCGGTCACCCACGGTCCGACCATGTGCACGCCGATGACCTGACCAGCGGATCCGTCGCTGTTGCGCTTGGCGATCACCTTCACCATGCCCTCGGTCTCGCCGAGGATCTGCGCGCGACTGTTGAACTTGAACGGGTGCTTCCCGACGACCACATCGAGACCCTCCGCTTTCGCGGCGTCCTCGCCCGGGCCCGCCCACGCGACCTCGGGATGGCAGTAGATGGCCCACGGGACGCGTGAGTAGTCGACCGGATGGGGCTGCTCGCCCAACAGGTGCTTCACCACCATGACCGCCTCGGCGTAGGCCACATGCGCCAACTGGGGTGTGTCGACGAGGTCACCGATGGCGTACACACCGGGCTCACCGGTCCGGCAGTAGTCATCGATCTGGACGTGACCGCGATCGCCCACCCGCACCCCCGTACCGGCGAGACCGAGCGTGTCGGCGAACGGACGGCGGCCAATCGACACGATGACGGCATCGACCTCGATGGAGACCCCGTCGCCGAGGTGGACCGAGGTCCCGCCGGCGGGGTTCGGGGTGTGCCCGGTGACCGACACGCCGGTGCGGATGTCGATGCCCTTGCGTTCGAAGCTCTTCACGACCACCCGGGCGACATCGGCGTCGAGCCCGGGGAGGATCTTCGGCAGACCCTCAAGGAGGGTGACCGATGCGCCGAGGTCGGCGAAGGTCGAGGCGAACTCACAGCCGATCGCTCCTCCACCGATCACCGCGATCCGCGCGGGGACGTGGTCGAGATCGAGGACCTCGTCGCTCGTCATGATCGGGCCACCCCGCTCGAAACCGGGGATCGTCCGCGGGACGGAACCCGCAGCCAGGATGACGTGCTCTCCTCGGATCGATGAGGAGGAACCGTCGGCGTGCGCCACGGTCACGGTCCGGTCCGGACCGAGCGAACCGGTACCGGACAGGACCTCGACCTTCCGGGACTTGCACATCGCGCCGATACCGCCGACCAGGCCGGCGACGATCTTGCGCTTGCGGGCCTGTGTGACCTCGAAGTGGACCGACGGCGTCCCGGCCTCGATGCCAAAGTCGGCGGCGTGGGCGACGTGGCGGTGCACGGCCGCGGTCTCGAGGAAGGCCTTGGCCGGAATGCAGCCGCGGTTCAGACAGGTGCCACCCAGGGCATCGACCTCGACGAGCGCGACCCGCAGGCCCGCCGAGGCGGCGTAGAGCGCGGCGGAGTATCCCCCGGGTCCTCCACCGATCACCACCAGGTCGAAACTCTCAGACATCACAATTCACGGTACCGCCGTTCAGTCGACGACGAGCACCCATCTCCCCTGTTCCTCTCCGCGCTCAACGAAGAGGACCCTCGAGTCGCCGTCGGCGGCCGACACGTCGAAGCGGAGCGCGCAGGGCGAGTCCTCGACGGTGACCGGACTGCACCCGTCCTCGACCATCGGAGCGGGACGACCCGAGGAGATCAGGCGGAAGGAGTCTCCACCGTCGGGGTCATCCACACCCCCGAGCACCAGATCGATCGTGAGCGAGCCATCGACCTCAGACGCGTCGAGCACGGTCACCGAGAGGTCGCCCACCGACTCCGCCACACCGACCGCGCGGGCTGGCTCAGGCCCCTCATCGCCGGCGAGTCGGACGAGGAAGGCGACACCGGCCGCCGAGATCGCGATCAGGCAGCCGAGCGAGAGAAGCAGCAGGGTTCTCGTTCGCATGACAGGACTGAGGCTAGGGCCCCGGGGTACCGTGCCGACGTGGCATCGGGCACTCCCCTCGCTGTCGCGCTCACCCTTGCTCTCGGCGCGGGTTGCGCCGCAGACGCGGTCTCCACCGACCCCGTCGCCCCGGCCGCCACGACCGTCACGGCCGATGAGTCGTCCGCAACCACCGTGACCAAGGATGAGGACCTCGCCGAGCCGGGCACCCCGACCCCCACCAGCACCCGGCCTCCATCGACTGACACCGACGAGGAGAACCCAGCGGTGCCCGAGGCGCTGGACTGGTCCGCCGATCTCGTCGGTGGCGGACGGATCGATCTCGCCGAACGCGGCGACCCGCCCGTTCTGCTCTGGTTCTGGGCGCCGTATTGAACGACCTGCATGCGAGAGGCCCCCTCGGTCGAGGAGGCGAGCAGACGTTGGGCGGGAGAGCTGGACATCATCGGCGTGGCGTGGTCCGGAGACGAACCGACCTACCGTGACTTCATCGACGAGGGCGGGTTGACCTTCCCCCAGATCGACGACACCGCTGGGGAGGTCTACGAGCGCTTCGGCATCCCATACCAACCCGCCGCCGTGCTGATCGACAGCAGCGGCTCGTGGACCGTGACCCGCGAACCCCTCGACGCGTCATCGATCGGCGACCTGCTCAACGGGTGAGACGACTTCGGCTCACGGTCCTGCACGGAATGGTCGGGAGCCCATAGCGTGGGGTTATGACCACCCCCCTCACGGTCGCCGTGTCCGGTTCCTCCGGGCTCATCGGTTCCGCCCTGCTCGAACGCCTCCGCCAGGACGGCCACACCGTCCTTCCGATGGTTCGTCGTCCCGCGAAGGACGGCGAGATCCACTACGACCCGCAGAACGGCGTCCTGGACCCCGAGTCCCTGGTCGGCGTCGACGCGGTCGTCCATCTGGCCGGTGCCGGAATCGGCGATCGACGCTGGACCGACCGGTACCGTCGCGAGATCCTCGAGAGTCGCACCCTCTCGACCTCACTGATCGCCGAGGCGATGGCCTCGGTCGCCAACCGCGGCGGCCCTCGGGTCCTGCTCAGCGGTTCGGCCATCGGCTTCTACGGCGCCACCGGCGACGAGGAGTTGAACGAGCGCTCCACCGCCGGGGACGGATTCCTCGCCGATGTCTGCCGAGCTTGGGAGGCCGCAACCTCGCCGGCCGAGGACGCCGGCGTCCGAGTGGTCCACCTGAGGACCGGCATCGTCCTGTCGCCGAGGGGAGGAGCGTTGAAGAAGCTCCTGCCACTTTTCCGCTTCGGGCTTGGCGGTCGCATGGGATCGGGCCGGCAGTGGCAGAGCTGGATCTCCCTCGACGACGAGGTCGGCGCCATCGTGTTCCTGCTCACCGCCGACATCTCGGGAGCGGTCAACCTGACCGCCCCTGCTCCGGTGACCAACGCCGAGTTCACCAAGGTGCTCGCCTCCACGCTCTCCCGGCCCGCTCTCGTGCCTGTCCCGTCCTTCGGGCCGAAACTCCTCCTCGGAGGAGAGCTCGCGGACGCGCTGCTGTTCACCGGCCAGAGGGTGCTCCCCGAACGGCTCACCGATGCCGGCTACAGCTTCGAGCACCCCACCCTCTCCGAGGCACTCGGCACGCTCCTCCAGCGATGAGCCCTCCGGTCGTCGTGGTCGGGGCCGGCCTCGCCGGCCTCTCGTGCGCGGTCACCCTGCACCGGGCCGGCGTCGACACCATCGTCGTCGAGGCCTCGGATGGCGTCGGTGGTCGCGTCCGCACCGACCGGGTCGACGGGTTCCTCCTCGATCGCGGTTTCCAGGTGATGTTGACCGCCTACCCCGAGCTGCATCGCCAGTTCGATGTCGAGGCCCTCGACCTGAGGTCGTTCGACCCCGGCGCGCTGGTCATGCATCGGGGCCGACCCAACGTCGTCGCCGATCCGTTCCGAGCGCCCCGGGACCTCGGTTCCACCCTGGCCGCGGGCACCCTCCGGCGACTCGGCACCCCGCTCGATCTCCTCGCCCTCGCCCGACTCCGGATGCGACTGCGCTCGCCACACCCTTCGCGCCTGCTGACCGGCGCAGATCTCCCGACCAGTGAGCACCTCCGCCGACTCGGCTTCAGCCCGACCTTCATCGAGTCGTTCCTCCGGCCCCTCGTCGGAGGTATCCAACTCGACCCCGACCTCACGACGAGTTCGCGGATGTTCGATGTGATCATGAGAATGCTCCTCGACGGCGACGCGGCGGTACCGGCCGGCGGGATGGGCACCGTCCCGCACCAACTGGCGGCACGACTCCCCGACGACGCCGTCCACCTCGGGGTCCCCGTTCTCTCGGTCACCCCCGATCGGGTGCGGATCGACTCCGGCGAGGTTCGCGCCGCTCATGTGGTGGTGGCGACCGAGGGCCCCGCGGCCCACCGCCTGATCGGCGGCCGCGAGGTGGGCTCTCGACCGGTCGGCTGTGTCTACTTCGCCGCGGAAGACCCACCGACCGACCGTCGTCTGATCGTGCTCGCCGGTGACGGTGACGGACCGGCGCTCAACGTGGCGGTCATGTCGAATGTGGCGCCGAGCTACGCGCCAACGGGCCGCCACCTCATCGCCGCCGCCCTGCCGGGACGCGACGTCACCACCGAGACCGTCGAGGCCACCCGACGACAACTGCGGGGCTGGTGGGGAACTCGCGTCGACTCGTGGGAGGTCGTCTCCACCTACTCGATCGCCCACGGTCAGCCGGACCAGTCACCGCCCCTGCACCCCCGCCGCGCGGTCCGCCGCGACGACGGCATCTTCGTCTGCGGCGACCATCGCGACACCGGGTCGATCCAGGGGGCCCTGCACTCGGGTCGCCGGTGCGCTGAGGCGGTGCTCACCGAGCTCGCCGCCTGAGGACCCGACCGCGCCGGCGGCGATCGGTACGCTCGACCTGTGACCCGATGGCTCGATGACGAGGAGATGGCCGCGTGGAGGTCGCTCATCGAGACCGGAACCGATCTGTTCCGGGCCCTCGAGTCGGATCTCGCCGAGCACGGCCTCGACCAGGGTGACTACCAGGTGCTCGTCTACCTGTCGGAGTCCGAGCAGGACCGCATGCGCATGTCCGATCTCGCGTGCAGTCTCCAGTTGACCCCGAGCGGCCTCACCAGACGACTCGACGGTCTCGTCGGATCCGGGCTCGTCGATCGGGTCAGATCCGCCGATGACGGTCGGGTCATGCTCGCCGTCATGACGCCGGCGGGCCGGCGGGCCCTCGAAGCCGCCGCCCCACATCATGTCGAGAGCGTCCGACGGCACATGATCGACCTGCTCGACCGTGACGAGATCCGGGCGATCGCGAGCTCCTTCTCCAAGATCCGACAGCACCTCGACACCGCGCCCCAGGAGGAACAGTGACCACCGACCGATCGCAGGGCGAGCGGCTTCCCGCGGGTTTCACCGCGACGGTGGCCAACATCGGCATCAAGGACTCAACCGACGACATCGTGGTCATCGCCGCCGAGGGCGGCTGCGCCTCGGCCGGTGTCTTCACGCGCAGTCGCTTCGCCGGACCGAGCGTGACCGTCAGCCGGGAGAACCTCCGTGGGGGCCGGTCGGATGCCATGGTGGTCATCTCCAAGAACGCCAACGTCGCCAACGGGTCCGACGGCCTCGCCGACGCCCGTGAGGTCCTCGATCTGACCGGCGCGTTGATCGGCGCCTCCCCGGACCGGATCCTGCTCGCATCGACCGGGGTCATCGGCCGGCGCTATCCGATGGAGCGGGTGCGCGCCGGTATCGCCGGCCTCGAACCCCCGAGCGCGACCACCGGCCTCGAGGAGTGCGCTCGCGCCATCATGACGACTGACACGGTGCCCAAGACCGCCCGGGCGGAAGTGCCGACACCCGACGGGGACACGGTGACGGTCGCCGGGATCGCCAAGGGCGTCGGCATGATCGAGCCCGACATGGCCACGATGATCGCCGTCATCCTTACCGACGCCGAGGTCGACCCAGAAGCGCTCCAGGCCCTGTTCGCCTCGGTCGTCGACGAGACCTTCAACTGTGTGAGCGTTGACTCCGACACCTCCACCAGCGACACGGCCGTCGTGCTCGCCTCGGGGGCTTGTGGGCCCGTCGACCACGCCGATCTCAGGGACGCGCTGTTGACGGTGTGCACCTCCCTCACCCGTCAGATCGCCGCCGACGGCGAGGGAGCCGAGACGCTGATCGAAGTGCTCGTCGACGGCGCGCGAGATGTGGAGCAGGCCCGGCGGGTCGGCAAGAGCATCGTCAACTCGCCGCTCGTCAAGACCGCCGTCCACGGAGCCGATCCGAACTGGGGTCGGGTGGCGATGGCTGTCGGCAAATGCAGCGACGACACCGACATCGATCCGGATCAGGTCGTCATCCGGTTCGGCATCGACGAGGTCTACCCGCGACAGGTGGACGCCTCGGGCCTCGTCGCACTCTCGGACTACCTGCGCGGCGACGAGGTGTTGATCCACGTCAGCCTGGGGGCAGGCTCGGCCTCATCGACCGTGTGGGGATGCGACCTGACCGACGGCTACGTCCGGATCAACGCCGACTACACGACCTGACGGCGCGCCTCTTCGAGACGCGCCCCTCGCTCACTTCGGCTGCATGCGGATGCCGCCGTCGACGCGGATGGTCTCGGCGTTCATGTAGCTGTTGGTGACGCACTCGACCACCATCGAGGCGAGCTCAGCCGGGGCGCCGAGGCGCTGCGGGAACAGGACCCCCTTCTTCAGGTTGTCCTTGAACGCCTCACTGGCTTCACCCTCGCCGTAGATCGGCGTGTCGATGAGGCCGGGTGCCACCGTGTTCACGCGGACCCCGACCGCGGCGAGGTCTCGGGCGATCGGAAGGGTCATCCCGACAACACCGCCCTTGGAGGCGGAGTACGAGGCCTGGCCGATCTGACCGTCGAAGGCGGCGACCGAGGCGAGGTTGACGATGGCGCCACGCTCGCCGAACTCGTCCGGCTCGGTGCGACTCATCGCGGTGGCCGCCAGGCGGATGCAGTCGAAGGTGCCGATGAGGTTGATGGCGATCACCTTCTTGAAGGCGTCGAGGTTGGCCGCCGACTCGTAGGAGCCGTCCTTGCCGACGGTGCGCTGCGCCCAGCCGATCCCAGCCGAGTTCACCAGAACCCGAAGCGGACCCATCGAGGTGGCCATCTCCACGGCGTTCACGATGTCGTCGGTGGACGTCACATCGACCTTGCAGAACGCGCCTCCGATCTCATCGGCGACGGCACGCCCCGCATCCTCCTGCAGGTCGGCCACGACCACCTTCGCGCCCTTGGCGGCGAGCTGCCGAGCGGCAGCAGCGCCGATGCCCGACGCCCCACCGGTGACGATTGCACTGACTCCGTTGATGTCCATGAGCGCACCATAGGCCACGCTCTCCGACGATCGATCATCGATCGCGTCGCCCGCCGGGGCGGCCGCTCACGGGTCAGTAGGAGACGACACCGTTCACGTCGACGAGCAGGTCGGCCTGGCCATAGACGTAGATGCAGACCTTCCCGTAGCGGCTGACCGGGGCGATCACCCCGTTGGCGATCGTGAGCCCCGTGGTGAAGTTCACATTGCTGGCGTTCGGTCGCACGCGGCATGGGTAGACCGTCACGTAACCCCCAGCGGAGCTCGTCGAGGAGTTCACGACGGTGATGTTGAGCGAGGCCGAGAGCATCCTCGAGGTGTCGATACCGGGCAGATTGCTCAGGTCGACCTCGAGGGGACCGCCACTGCCGTCGACCGCCCCGATCCGACCGGTGGCGCGGGTGTCGACCACGCGGACCGGGGAGAGCGGGGTGTAGTCGGCGCCGTTCGGGAAGTAACCGGAGACGTCGGCGATCAACTGCGCTCCCCCGGAGACGAAGATGCAGACCGTGCCCGAGGCCGAGACCGGCGCGATGACCGCGTTGGCGATGGTGCGGCCCGAGGTGAAGTTCAGGTTGCTCGAGTTCGGCCGGTCACCGCACGGGAAGACGGTGACGAATCCTCCTCCCGGGCCGCTTCTGGTCTGGTCGACGGTGAGGTTGAGCGCCACTGCGGCCACATCTCCGCCGGGCAGGCCGCCACGACCGAGGACCGGGAACTCGATCGTTCCGTCGGTCACCTCGCCGACCGGGGCGCCGTTGCCGGTGCGGGTGTCGAGCACGCGACCGGGCGTGAGCGCGACGAAGTCGGTGGAGCTCGGGAAGTAGGCCGAGACGTCCGCGAGCAGGTGAGCCGATCCCCGCACGTAGAAGCAGACGGTGCCCGTCGCCGAGACAGGGGCGATGACCGAGTTGGCGATCGTCTGGCCGGAGCGGAAGTTGAGGTTGCTCGAGTTCGGCTGCTCACCGCATGGGAACACCGTGAGGTACCCGCCGTAGCGGTCGGTGCTGGACTCGACCGCGGTGACGTTGAGGGCCACAGCGGAGACCGATGTGCCGGGGACACCGCCCTCGCCGAGCACCTGCACCTCGATGGTGCGGTTCGTGACCTTGCCGATGGAGGAGACTCCCCGACCGGTGCGGGTGTCGAGCAGGCGGGCCGGGGTAACGGGCACCATCTGGTCGAGCTCACCCACCGCGATGTAGGCCGGATCGGTCACCTCGAGGATCCTCGACCGGAGCCAACTCGCGAACTTCGCCTGACCGGTCGAGGTGAGGTGGACTCCGTCGGAGTACCAGCGGTCGGCCTCACCGTGGTCGCTGGCAGCGGCCCAGTCGACCACGATCAGGTTGGACCAGCGCCCACGGGCGCTCTCGAGAGCGGCGTTGGCCGGGGCGTACCGCGACACGCCGTTGGCCTGTCGCCGTTCGGACATCGTGGTCCAGATGACGACTCCGACCCCGCGGGCCGACAGGGTGGACATCACCTGGTCGATGCGGCCCGAGAGCTCCGCCGGGTCATCGTTGTAGCCGAGTTCGACCACCACGATGTCAGTGCCTGCCGGAACCGATGCGGCCGCGCCCACGCCGTCGGGCATGACCGACCCTCCGGCGGTGCGGCGGCTCGAGAGGGCGTCGTGGGTGTAGGAGGAGAAGACCCCCGACATGAGCGCCGGGAGTTCGGTGGCGATGCTCGCTCCGACCGAGTCACCGATGAAGTAGAGGGACTGGTCGACCGCGACCTCTCGGGTGACCGGGGTGACGGTGAACCCCGGCGAGGGGAGGTCGAACTGGCCGCGGAACGACCAGGCGGACACGTGCTCACCGTCGTCGAGGCGGACCCGGTTCGCGTAGATGCCCTCATACGGCGATGCCGGGTCGAGGACCGTGGTGACCCGACTCGGCTCGGCGCCGCCGTAGGCCGAGCGGAGCGCGGCCACCGAGATCACCCGCGTCCAGCGGTGGCTCGGGTTGAGCGCGGTCGCGTCGGCGGGGTCGGCGATGCTCGGGAAGGCACCCCCTGCGGTCTGCGGACCGTTGGAGGCGGAGAACTCGGTGGACGCGATGGTGCCCGGCGCGATGCCGTGCGCGTTGCCGGCGGCCCACACCCGCACCCGCCCCGCCGTGTCGGCGATGGCCCGGTCGGTCTGGCTGGCCTCGACGGGTTGCGGACCGGCGTCGACGTTGGCCCGGCTGGCCGAACCGCCGTACACCTGGCAGGCCATCGTGTCGCAGGTCTGCGCGTACACGTATCTGGACTGCTCGAGCCCGTAGCCGCGCGCGGCGACCGCCTGCGCCCGCAGTGCGTTCATACCGCGGCCGTCGCCGCGATCACCCCACGACGGCGACACCTCGCGGGGCACCACACCCCGGAGGTAGTCCTCGAGGCCGACATCGTTGACCACCCGATTGCCGACGTCGGTGTGGAGGAACCGCAGCGAACCGCGGTAGTGGACGATCCGGCCACTGGCCTCGCAGAGACCGAGCACATCGCCCGGGGCTGCTGACGATTCGCCGACATCGGTGGTGAGCACCACCGGCCCCGGAACCCCCGAGGCGACCTCCGTCCAACCCTCGTCGGAGGTCGAGTTGCCGATGATCACCCGCGCGGCGGTGGCGTCGTCGATGTCCCAGATGCCGTCGGTGGGCAGACCGTTGGCGATCTGGAAGGCTCGGACGGCCGACTCGGTCAGCGGACCGAAGTTGCCGTCGATGCCGCGCGGATCGAAGCCGACGGCGGTGAGGAACGTCTGGATGCGCTCGACCTCATCGTCGGCCGTCGAGCCGTAGGCGACCGGGCCGTCAGGAACGGTGAGCGTCGACGCCCCGATGCACTGCGGGGCGGCCGCCACCGAGATGGTGAACGAGTTCGGCGCCGACTCGACGATCCGGATGGCCGGGTGGGCGGTCGAGGCCGAGTGCGACGGCGAGCTCCAGCGGGCTGACGACGTGGTGGAGATCACCCCGAACACCGCCGAGCCGTCCCACTCGGTGAGGCGGACCGAGACGCGCCGGGCCACGTCGACCGATCCGAGCTCGGTACCGCCGTAGTAGTGGTCGAGGATCTGCTCCCAGGACCAGCCCTCGTCGACGGCCCAGCCGTAGGCACCCCACTGGCTCATACCGCGGCCGTGCCCGTCGCCGGTGCCCTCCACGAGATACGCGACCACGTCGGAGGTCGAGTTCGGATTGGCCGAGGCCGGACCACCGGGCGCGACGACGAGCGAGGACCCCGCGGCGAGGGCCGCGGAGAGCAGGATCGCTCGACGGCGACGGGGGGTGCGTCGAGGGGACGGCATCACAGCGAACCGTAGTGAACGGGTGTTCGATTTTGGCGTCACCCCGGACGGCGGGCTCAGGCCTTCGGGACCGCCGCCACGGCGAGCGCGTCGACGCGATCGTTCATCGGGTCGCCACTGTGGCCCTTGACCCACTCGAAGGTCACCGAGCGCTGCTCCACGAGGTCGACCAGGGGTTCCCAGAGATCGACGTTGGCGACCGGTTGGCGCTGTGAGTTCCGCCAGCCGTTCTTGCGCCAACGGACCCACCAGCCGTCGCGGAAGCAGTGCACCACGTAGGTCGAGTCGCTGACCACATGGATGGCGACCTCATCGGTCGCCAGCGACCGGACCGCCTCGAGCACGGCCATGAGCTCCATCCGCTGATTGGTGGTGGACGACTCGCCGCCGGAGTCGTGCCGCTCCCCCGCCGGTGCCGTCGCCCAGGCCCAGCCCCCGGGGCCCGGATTGCCCGAGCAGGCCCCGTCGGTGTACACCACGATGCGCTCGGAGGACATCCGCCGAGCATGACACGACCCGACCACGACGGTGCGGATGCCGGGTGAGCGACCCCGGATCGACCGACGTGTCGGACGACACGCCGACATCCGGCGGGGTACTCGGCGGTAACCGTGCGAGAATGGGGGCATGATCTTTGACGGGTACGTCCATCAGCTCCCCGACACCGACCCCGGGGAGACCGAGGAGTGGCTCGACTCCCTCGATGCCGTCGTCGACACCCACGGCAAGACCCGGGCGCGGTTCCTCCTCTCCCGACTCCTCAGCCACGCGAACGCCCGCCAGGTGAGCTTCCCCGCCACCGTGTCCACCCCGTACGTGAACACCATCCCGCGCGAACAGGAGCTCTGGTTCCCCGGCGACGAGCACATCGAACGCCGGATCCGGGCCTTCATCCGTTGGAACGCGGCGATCATGGTCGTCAAGGCCAACAAGCTGGCCGACGGCATCGGCGGACACCTGTCGACCTTCGCCTCATCGGCCTCGCTCTACGAGATCGGCTTCAACCACTTCTTCCGCGGCAAGGACGCCGATGGGATGGGTGACCACGTCTACTTCCAGGGCCACGCCGCTCCAGGCGTGTACGCGCGCGCCTTCCTCGAGGGCCGTCTCACCACTGACGACCTGGACCACTTCCGTCGTGAGATCGGCCGGGGTGGTCGTGGACTCTCGAGTTACCCGCACCCGAGGCTCATGCCCGACTTCTGGGAGTTCCCGACGGTGTCGATGGGGCTCGGGCCGATCAGCGCCCTCTACCACGCCCGCTTCAACCGGTACCTCGCCAACCGGCAGCTCGACGACACGTCGAACAGCCGCGTCTGGGCGTTCCTCGGCGACGGCGAGTGCGACGAGCCCGAGACCCTCGGGGCCATCTCGCTCGCGGCCCGCGAGCACCTCGACAACCTCGTCTTCGTCGTGAACTGCAACCTGCAGCGCCTCGACGGGCCGGTCCGGGGCAACGGCAAGGTCATCCAGGAGCTCGAGGCCGTGTTCCGTGGCGCCGGCTGGAACGTCATCAAGGTCATCTGGGGCTCGAAGTGGGACGAGCTCCTCGCTCAGGACAAGGACGGCGTCCTGCTGAACCAGATGAACACGACCGTCGACGGCGAGTTCCAGCGCTACGCCGTGGAGAGTGGGAACTACATCCGCGAGAACTTCTTCGGACCCGATCCGCGTCTCCGGCAGATGGTGTCCCACCTCAGCGACGACGAGCTCCGCAACCTGCCGCGCGGCGGCCACGACTACACCAAGCTCTACGCCGCCTACCGCTCCGCGGTCGAGAACCTCGGTTCGGGTCGCCCGACCGTCATCCTCGCCAAGACGGTGAAGGGCTGGACCCTCGGACCGGGCTTCGA
>Ga0181591_10002905_pt1 | contig 14787 bp, 3 predicted proteins | sample 071ome_33_FD_133757 | JGI IMG/M metagenome (GOLD analysis project Ga0181591, IMG submission 133757) | Coastal salt marsh microbial communities from the Groves Creek Marsh, Skidaway Island, Georgia - 071412AT metaG (megahit assembly) | ecosystem: Environmental > Aquatic > Marine > Intertidal zone...
ATCTCTTTGGCCTGTGTAGCCTTCAAAGAAGCCTTGGAGGTAGGTTTCTTTGGTTTCATCATAGAACCAAGCTATTTGGCGACCGAATGGTATGTCTTGAAAGACTGCTGGCATAAGGAAGCTTTGAGGGCGTGGCGTAATACAAAGAACCTTTAGAATAATCTTGGCATATTCGGCCCTGGTAATTAGTCTTTGGGGGAAGAAGAAGGTTTTGTTACCAATCTTTTGGCCTTCAATTATACCTAGTTCTTGGAGTTTTCGAAGTGTTTGGTAACCTTGGGATCCTTTTGGAACGTCGGCAAAATCTGGTATTGAATTACGAATTTTTTGCTGATCATCCTCGGAAATAAAAGACTCTAGAATTGGTTTGTCAGATTCAGATAAATCGTTTTGGCTAAGAAGGTTTTGGAGTTTGTTTTCTATTAACTCAGAGAGTGTTTGATTGGAATCTTGAATGTTTTGTTCAGAATTTTGATTAGATGATTGAGATAGATTCGACTGATTACTATTTGATAATCCTGGGTTGGAAGATGACCGATTTTGGTCATCGGAATTTTCGGCTGGGGTGCTTGTGCTTGGAGCGAGTTTATCGAAAGGTGGTGTGAATTTACTTGGGTTTGTAGTGGCAATGTAGTATGCGGCAATTTGTTTGTTGTTTTTGGTTACAAAGACTCTTTGTGGATTTTTTAGATCTCGGATAGTCTCAAGGGTCAAAGTTGTGTCGTTATCATTTAAAACTACTTCACCAGAAGGTCCAAGTAATAAGACTGTTTGTTTTGCAATTTTGGAGTTGATTTGATCGCTGTTGCTTGTGAAAATTCCGACTCCGCCTGCAAAAGTATCCCTATTGAAACCTAAGGCTTGAATTTGGAATTGATCAGTTGGATCTAGATCGACAATTGAAACATTTGAAGAAACATTGATTAGATCTTCTAAACTGTCTGTTATTTCAACAGATAAATTTGGATCGCCTTTTTTGTGGATAGAAGATAGATACTGGTTTTCAAAGAATAGATCTACTCTATTTGAAAGCGAGTCTGTGGAGATTTTGGCAACTCGAGCTTGAGCTTGAGGAACTTTTGGAATTACATTTCCGTTTTGCTTGGAAATATCAAACAAGTCCCCTACCGCGAGATTTTCAACTTGAATTGGCTGAGTGTCTGGATCTTGGATTAGATCTTGGACTTGCTGATCTGACAGATCTGGATTTTGATCGGAAATAACCTCAGAGATTAGTACTTCAAATTCACCTTGATTATCCGTTTGAGTATTGGCAAAAGTTTGGACGCTTTGCTCTTGCTGCTTGATAATTTCAATTGGCATGCTAGCTGCTTTTGGTTCGATAGAACCAACTATATGTTCTTTGGTAACCTCTTTGATTGTGATTTTTGGAGTGACGACTTGGAAATCGACAAGCTTTTGGGAGCTGTTATTGGCTTTGTCAAAAGCCCAGATTTTGATTGGATGATTTACAAACTCATCTTTTGGCCCCATTTGGAACTCTTTAATAGCTGTTTGGACATTGAACTCAATATCCTTGTCGTTTTGGGTTAGCCCATCATTATCGCTGTCTGTGAGAAGATCTGTGTCGATAAAAAGACTATCCAATCCCGAATCTGCGTCGAATGTTTGAGACAAATCAAAAGTGTGAACTCCCAAATATGCTAATTGATTGTCATCTGGAGTCATAATAATGTTTGGTGGAACACGATCTGAACAAACACTGACTTCAAAAAGTTTGTTTCGTTCAACAACTTTTATTGTATCCCCTGCTACGTAGGAAATGTCATACGAATATACACCTAGTGGTAATTCTGCTTTGAGAGAAGATGCTAACTCTGAAACAACTGTTAGTTTGCTAAAGTTTTCTCTTTGGACGCGTGTTTGACTAATGGCAACTGAAGATGTATTTGAGGTGCTTTCAAGATCCTGTGCGATCACAAATCGTTGAAGTGGATTTCGACTATTTAATGAATTGCTATAGATATCTACTATCACTGGTTGATCTTGGATTTCTGCTGGGATATTGATTGTAGCAGACTTAGAGGTATTGGAAACACTAGAGGCTTGTGCTTGGAAATCAAGCATACTGGATTTACTATAGGCATCTGAGAAATCTACGATGGTTGGTCTTTGGAATCTTTGATTATTTGATGGAAGAGTCGATAGGTTTTCTTTGAGATAATATTCTTTGTCTGCGGCATACAAAACGTCGGTGTCGTTGTCTGAATCTAGATCATCTAAGTTGACTTTGAGGAATTGTTGAGTTTGCTGTTTGTTTTTGACAATGTTTTGGACTTGCTCGTCTCGATCGACAATCATTACACCAGTTTCTTGACTGCTAATTGGTTGAATTTCTTCAATACGATCTACATTGATGTAATCTGCTTGCGCAACTGAGAATGAAGTTGTTTTGATAGAGGAAGTTTTTTGAGTACTAATTTTTGGAGCGGTGGATGCGGTTAATTTTGGTTCAATTTGATCATAAGCAATATCGTGATTGAGATTTCTGACTTGTTCCTGAAGCACAGCAATTAGATCTTGAGACTCATCAGAAAGCATAGAGTAACGTGACAATCTTTCGGACTCAGGAATCTGAGCAACCAATTGACTTAGTTGATTGTAATCGACTTTTGTTACTTGAGTTTTTTGAATGCCCTCTTGCTTGGTAACTGCAGCAATTTTATCAAGAGATTCTTGAATTTGCTTGAGTTGATTTGGAATTTCTTCGATTGCTGATTCAATTGTCATGTCTTTTGGAAGTTTGGCTCCTAAATCTTCAAGTCCTGAGATAGCCTCGAATTCACGTGAAAGATTTTCTTCAAATGTGTCTGAGATTTGTTGGTACTCTTGTAGTAAGGCGCCGACTCCATCATTCCAGGTGTCGATTGGGGTTTTGACAAGTTCTACAAGCTTTTCTAGTCCAAAGTCTAATTTTGTTTGGAGAGTATATTTATAGGCTTCGGTATAAGTTCCAGACAGACCTGGAAAAGTGATTTTAAGCGCTTTGTCCCATGGCATAACTGGAGTAAGTGGACGATTGGTTATAGATTCAATATTTGTCTTGAGTGTAGCTTCTGGAACAGGAATAAGAGCTTTGCGAATGAGACAGAAAAGCGTAAATAAATTTTGAACAAATTCCATCGGAGCTTGTAGCCTACCTGAAAGATCAAGGTCTAATTGAGAGACATCTGGTGGGTTTGGAAGAATTGGTAACTTGAAAGTATTTAGTTCCGGAAGCGGTGGTAAATCTACTTGGATTTGTGGAGCTTCGGGTAAGAGAGGAACTTCCAATCCTTCTAATGTTGCAATAAAGTCTAGATTTGGGGCTTCTGGCCAAATAATTACTGGTTTAAATTCTGGCCATTCCATAGCTTGGCGCGTGACTTTTAGGACTGGTATATCGATATTAGTACTGGCTTGAATATCTGAAAGATCCAAAATCAAATCGGAAAAGATATCAAAACGAATAACTGGAATTTCTGGTGTAGGAAGTAATGTATCAATTATAAACTCTAACTCTTGGTTGGTTCTATCTGTTCGGCAGTCATCACATGAGGCTACGAAATTTGCAGAGATATCAACAATTAAATTGAAATCTTTTATTAATTTTTGAATAATTTCTATCATTTTGGTCCATGAGATGAGCTGATTGGTATTACCTGAAATAAAACTTACAAAAGACCCCAGTATCGCATCGACGTATTTGAGTGCTTGATCTGAATAAAAATAAATTATGTTTTCGATTTCAAAAATTTGTTTTGGTATGTCGCGGTACTGTTTGATGATTTCCAAATTTTCAGACAAATTGCCTGCAATTGATTCAATAGCTACTCCGGCGCTGATACAAGCTGGCGCATTTTGGACATTTGGATTTTTGGTTAACTCGTCTTCATTAATAAACTTGAGAAAGCTTGATAACTCCTTGCGCATTATCATGTCTGACAGCAGCGTAGTTATGCCAGCGCCATCATCTATATAACGATTGTATTCAGCTTTGAAAGCTTTTTTGTAGGCGTCGAATGTCGGATAGTCTTTGTTACGGAATCTAAAAGCAATTCCACTTGTTGCTGAGAACGTTCTGTCTGAACCAGAACCCCATTTGTCTATAAGTGAATTAAAACTTTGAACAAAGCCTGCTTCTAGCTTTTCTTCTTTAGAGTTAATTTGATTGACTTGTTTTTGGACCTCGCGCACGTCTGGTTTTGGCCAGCACCCCCAAGAACTTAATGCGTTTAAGAATGAAAAAATATTGGCGTGGATAGTGGTTAGGACATCTTTTTGATATTTGAGTAAGAATTCGTCTGGGAGAATTGGAACATTAATATTTACTGGGACTGGGTTGAGATTTATGATTGGCATTTTGGATACTTCGGTAAGCAAATCCTCTGGAGTTTGTACGAATTTAGTGAACCAACTGTTTTTGGCTTTATTAAATTCTGTCATGGTTTTGTAACCTCCGCATTTGGATTTTTGTTGTATAAGCTGGGCATCGGTTGTGGCTGTACATCTTGGGAATGGATTGACCTTGGTGACATCTGAGCCTTCGACTAGGTATTTAAATTCAGCTTTGGCAGAGTCGATTGGAGATGTGATTTTGAAATCGGAATTTGGGGAAAAGTCAGGTAGTATAATTGTTATATCTGGAAGGTCGACTGCTTTTACTATTTCTCCGACTTGGTTTGTAAACCAGTCATGGATGAATCTTGGGAAGCCTGGGAGGGCGATGTTGGATTTTTCAGCAAATTCGATACCAATACCGGTAGCTGATTGAATACCGTTGTTTACAAATTCAGTGGCTTGGTTGGCAAGTTTGACGACCTTTTGATTAATAGCATCACACAGTGGCCCCAGATCTATCAGGGATGCAAAGTAACAGTTACCTGGTAATATTGGGGCGAATGGTACACCTAAACAAACTGCCGTGGCAAATTCACCTGTGAGAGTTGGAGATAGATAAAATCTTCCTCCGGCGCAACTCATTGCAGCAGTTCCAGCGGCAAGAGTGCTTGGATTTGGGCAGCCCCAACCAAAAATTGGAAAAGGATTGGAAGGCGGAACCAAAAAGGCTTTGTTGATTGGTGTAACTAAGCAACCAGCTCCATCACAGAAAAGATCTTTAACTACATTGGTTGTGTCGGTGAGGATTTTGTTACCATCGTTTATAAAACTATCGAATTGGTCAGAAATCCCGTCACCATCGGAATCGTTTCCGTAGAAACTACTGAGTACATTGCTTGCCAATTGATTCATTTCTTCATCCGACATATCTTCGTAATCCGATGGGTCTGGTGTATCGGTATCAAGATCTGTGGCCTGATCTTCAGGTGGCTCTACTTCGAGTTTTTGTTTTGATATTTGGAGCACGTTTTGACTGTTTAAATTCAGATTTAGACGTGTGAATTGTGGCTCTTTATTGTAAAAAACATCTAGTGATTTGAGGCGAGAAGAAGTAGCAAGCTCTGAAAGTTTGATCAGCGGAACTGCTGTGTGCTGACTTTGATTGAGAGATTTGACTCGAAGTTGGAATTTAACTTGGTTGTTGCCTGAGTTTAGGTTTAGGTTGTTTATGGCCGTATTATATAATTGATCTGCAGTCTTTGAGGCAAAGGCGTTGTCTGGAGAGATTGAGCTATTAATTAGTTCAAGTTTGTTTGGTATGGATAAGAAAATTGTATCAGAACTCGTCGAACTTTGAGCATTTATGTTGAGAGTCACTTCTACAATGTCTCCAGATCCGACTTGATTACCCGAATCAGAAAGCATTCTAAATGTACTGTTTTGGAATTTTGGAATTGTGTTTAGGATAGTCACCTCTTGAAGTCTAGATGAGCCATCTGGAAGATTGTTTGTCAGTTGCATACCACCTGGGTTTTCGATAGCAACTGATGTTTCATCGAAACCTAGTTGATCAAGCGACATGGTGATTTTCGATAATGTCAGTGGTTTTTGTGCTTGGCCTGGTTTTGGATTGAGGAATAACTGGAGATTGTTATCTGCGTTGAAAGTAACAATATCTGGAATATTGTTGTTGTCGACTAACAAATCATAGGTTTGAATAATTTTGTCTGATACCTGGAAATCTGGTTTGGAAATGTTTAAAGAGTTTAAATCTGGTTGAGCAATATATAGACAATCATCGTTGAGGGTGCATTCATTGTTTGCTAAAATAAGTAAGGTTGGTTTGGAGCCGTCTTCTAGTAAATGAATATTTTTGATACCACCTGGAATTTGAGCTACGTTTTTTTGTAAGCGAGCTTTTTGTTTGTTGAAAATTGATATTTTGCCTTCAGTTTCAGCGAATATTACGTAGTCTTGCAACGGAAGTACTTTGGATACATCTGAGTCCATACGACCTAAGTACTGACCTATTTGCTGATCGAAAATCATATCGGAATTGAAGTTTGGTCGAGTTTTTGGAAGTGTGATGTTTGGATCACCAACTACAACTGTAAAAATATCCTGATATGGTTGGACTGAGTTACCTACCGACATTGAAGATGTCAAAAATAAATTGGACTTATCACCGCGACTAAAGCCTTGGAGCTTGCTGTTTAATCTTGCTGATTGTCTTGAACTTACAAGAGGGTTTGATTGAGAGGCTGCCCTTGATTGGATAACTGTGGAGGCTGCGACGTTTGTTGATTTACCTATTTTTAGATTTCTGATCGACAAATCGGCTGTGTCTTCCGATTTTTGCAATGAAACCTGAGAATTGGAGTCAAAGACATAGGCCAGAAAAGCAACAGGATTATCTCCTGCAAAAAGTGCTAATTCAAAGGCGTTTTCGGAGTTGAGTACTTTGAATTGAAAATTTGGGGATAAGACTGTTGGAACTCGAGAATCTGAAATTTGAAGAATTGGCTCTTGATTTGCTGTGATTTGATTGTCATTAAATTCAAAATCTTGATTTAGGATATTTATATAAAGACCTGAACGAGTGTAATCGACTCCCGTATTAGATTTGATCGCAAGTGATCCTGGTGTCATATTGAGATTTATCAACTGGTTTTGCGCTTTGTCTGAAAGCTTGAGGTTGATTGAATTTGATTGGAAGCTAAGGTTGGAATCGATTGTGTCTGTATCAAAAATTGAAACTCCAGATTTTGGACTTATGGCTGCAAACCTGGTGTATGTATTGGCATTGGCTAGTGAGGTTATGACACTTTGGGTGATGCCGGATGTCAAAAGAGCCTGAGCTCGATTGGAAAGGTATTCAGAAATACCAGTGTAAAGATTGTAAATTAAGGCTTTTGAATCCAAGGAGTTGATGGTGTTGGTGTCCAAACCTGAAGACAGGTTGATGATACCTTTTTCTGATTTTAGGTCTCCTGATTGAATTTGATAACGAATAGAGCCAAATTTTGTATCCAAGGTGCTTAAGTCAAAAGTCGCAACACCATTTTGGGCTGTTACAGTTGTGGCTTGGGTAACTAGAGACTCTGGGGTTGAAAGATTGAGTGTGACTGGATCTTGGAAATTTGTATCGATGTTTTCAAATTCATCTAGGAAATAGGCTTTGATTTGAAAGTTATTTGGATTACTAACGTTGAATTTGAGTTCGTTATTTGGTGGAATTGTGATTTTGGAGGCAGGCAGTGGCTTGACTGTGAATGGTTTGGTAATTGGATCAAATCCACTTGCCTTGAGACTGATATCAGTTGCGCCTGCAATAGTGGATGGTTTGTATTCAAAAGTATGCTCAAAAGCTAAGTCTGAATCTTCAAGGAGATTGTCAGCCAAAGAATTGGCTTGAGGTTCTAGGAGCAATCCAGGAGTCGAGAAAGAAATTGTAGGTCTTTTGGATTGAATCACATCGCCATTTGGGAGGGTTTGTTTATAGTTAATGGTTAGAGAGTTTGGTGAGTTAACCGAAAGTTCTGATTCACCAAGAGTGAAAAGCGGAGTGATATCTGGATGGATTTTGATTTGAGCTTGAACCTCTGATTGAAATTGCTCAGGGCTGAACATTAATTTTTGCGGCAGAGATTCAATTTTGGCAGTTACTGTAACTGTGCCCTGATCAGTAGGTTGGATTGGAATTGGGAGTTTATTGGAATCAAATTCGATTTGAATACCCGGGAAATTTTCATCGAGATCTTGGATGTTTTTAAATTCAGCAGGACCTTGGATTGTGAGGGTCACCTCTTGATCTTTAACTTGAACCGGTAGCCCCCTGCTATCAAAAGCAATAAGTTCTAGCTGGATATCTGTTGCGTTTTGGCCGTAGTCACTAACCTCAGAAATTAATTCAAGACGATCTATAATTGGATTAGTGTTGTAAATTTCTTCATCGAAAGACTTGAGGGGGTTTTGTGTAAATTCAACCACTGATTCTAGATTGTCGACAGTTTGTTCGTACCAAGAAGGCAGATATTCTGTGAAATAAGTAAATAAATCTTCGTACTCGGCTTCTGGTTCTGGAGTGTTGTCTTGCACTTGTTCAACTTTTTCTGCGAAAGTAAGAGGTCTTTGGGATAAAGATGTATCAGTGAGTTTGAATAGCATAGAGTCGAGTGTGGAATCGGTTGTGATATGAGCTATTTCGAAGGATTTTGGTAAGTCGAATAAATCTACTTGAAAATTTTGATCAAGTGAAGCTTTGAGAATTTCGGTATATTTTTGATTGATATCGAAGCCAAAATAGTTGCTTAGGTACTCAAGTTTTGGTTTTGAATACTTCACAATTTCATCTGTTTGAAATTGATCGGTAAAATCACTTGTAAACAGTCCATCAACAAGTTGTTTGAGTGAAGCTGAAGCTCCAAGAGCGACTAGATTGTCGGAGAGTTGTTGTAGGTCGTTTTGAAATGCGGCAAATGATTCGTAGTCAAAGAGATTTGGGATTATCATTTTTTGAAAATCACCATTACGATCTATAAAAGATACAAACGGATGACTATCGACGGGATAATTGAAACGTTGAGCTGGTAGGTTGTTTTGAAAGTCGGGCGTGGTAGGTGAATCATGTTTAATAAATGAATTTAATGTAGAGACGCTACCGCCTCTTTTGGTTACTCGCAAAGTCACAGACTCAATTGGGCTGTCTGGACCATACGGATCTTTGATCACAAAGGTGTTTTTGACTGGATTACCTAATACATAAGCACTCCAGGCGTGCCAATCTGAAGCATCGACTCCAGTGTAACCTGGGATTTGGGGAATCAGATCTGAAAACTTGATTTGTTGACCTGCGACTGTGTCTAGAGTGAAGTTGGCAGATTGTGGTGCATTGAACCGTCTAATCAACTCTGATTCAGAAATATCATACTCGTCTTTGAGCAAATTTCGATAGGTGGAATTGGTACGCATGCTGTAGCAGCTTTCGGCAGTGACAAGCGATGGATACTCAAGTTGAGCAGAGCTAGATCTGTAGCGGTCAAACAGGTCTTGTCCACCAAAAGCAGTACACTGCTTGCGATCTTCTTTGCCTGTCTCTATATCCCAATCATCCTCATCTATTTTGCCTTCGTCTAGCTCGTCGGCCTGTGGATAACAATTAACCTCTAACTCTGCTGGATTTTGATTGTCTATAAGGGCTCTAGAATAAGTGACTGTACTTTCTGCTGGCATTTGGAGACCACCGCCCTTGTATAATCGACACTGATTAGCTGAATTGAGTTCATCGGCATCAACACCAGCAATCTGAGGAAAATGACCATCGAGAACATCTCCATAGTCTGAGATAAAGTCCAAAACTTCGGCGATCATATCTCTTGGATCTAGACCGACTAAGCCTCCAACTTCTAAAATATCGGAAACTCCAGGAAAGTCTAAAAGATACTGAACAAGGCCTGGATTACGTCCACCATTGAAGAAATTAATCTGGCTGGAGTTTTGGGTTTGCCCACTGCGAAGTTTGGTTTGGGCGGTCATGCTGGCTCCTTTATATACTTGGACAGGAACTGCTAAGGGCTGTGTGACAGTTGTAAATATTTGCTCAACTTGCTGATTGAAATCGTGAAAGTAATTAAGTATCAGACGATCGAGGGTTGCCATTTTGATCAATGGGCTTTGGTACTCTGTTTCTGAATATCGGCCGGTTTGCTCGACTTCATATTGGATTTCTTTGATAGCTCCTTGGAATAAATCTATAAATTCGACATATTGCTTGTCGAGTAACTCCCCTGCAAACTCGTCTGGGACTGGCGCATCTTCTCCAGAAATTTGATTAAGCAACTCACTTGAAACCTTGTTATCTACAAGATACCTGCCAAGAGTCAGGAAATTGGAATAGCGCTGGGCCAAATCTTGATTTAGAGATTGAATGGCAAAACTTGGCTCAGCGACAAATATCTTTTTTTCGATATTTGCAAAATCCGGGTGGCCTTGGTAGTACAAATGATTTTTATCAAGAAATGTAGCCAGTTGCTGTGGAGTTTCTGGATTGATAACTCCATGAAAAATTTCTGGCTCTGGATCTTGTAGGTTTTCTGAATTCAGGAAAAACTCGTCTGATTGTGGATCGTAAGTGAATATTGGGTCGATAAAATCCACAAATGGATAAATTGAAAACTCAGCAGAGTTGTCCAGCTGCAATCTTGGAATTGGAATAGCACCTACAAGCACCACACCTAGCAAATTTGAGTTTGGAAACTGTGGTGAGTTGCCCAAATAAACCTGTTTGAGATAATCTGCAATTTCGATTGGAGACTGATTCTTGGAAATCGATAGAATATCTACCTGAGTTGCAGTGTTTGATTTGGAAAGATCAGTAGCATAACGCTTAATCCGGTCTTCTAGCTCGAGGCTAGAAAGCTGCCGATATTGATTCGATAACCCTTGATAGTTGGTACCATCTTCGAGTAATTCTTTTTGGGCTAAAACCAAGATCAAGTCTTCAGATTGGCTTTGTGAAAAGCTTAGTGCTGAGGCCACCTCTGGATTTAAAAACACGGTGTTAAAAACCAAGAAAACTGCGAGGAATCCCGCAGTAATTTTTCTTGGAACACGATATGAAAAAGAAAAGTTTCTGTTCAAAATCTCATTTTCGTTATTTTATACTATTGTTTTACTAAGCATCAGCAATTACTGGATCTGAACTACCTAATTCGAAAGCATTGCTATCGTCGTTTGTAGCACTGGATGAGGCTTCAACATCAATTGAAAACTTATACTCTCCGGCTGCATTGATTGTAAAGTTTGGATATAATTTTTGCTCACCTGCATTATAACACTTTGCAGTCGTGTCTTGAGTGTCTGTACTTGGAATTTCTCCATCAAAAATTCTGTTTTTCCACTTGGCATCAATTGCATTTAGACAAACCTCAGCAGGAGCAACTGGAAAGGCTCCGTCTGCAACACCAAGGTGAACGGCCTTACCATTAAGAACTACAAAAGCTTGCATAGCAGCATTAGCTTGAGTAACGGCTTGTTTTTTGGCTAGATCACGGGCACGAGCTGGTGCTCCGGCGATATTGGGTACGAGACTGACTGATAAGACACCGATGATGGCTATAACAATCAGAATTTCGATCAGGGTGAAACCCGATTTGATTTTATTCATGATAATTAATTAGATAATTCAAATTTAGTAAAGTCGTCGTTGGTAGCGGATCCCTTGGACTCTACCTCGATTGACACTGTAAAATTGTTACCGTCTACTGTGTACATTGGATAAACTTTATCACCGTCAACACAGTCACCTGCATCTGCTAAAGTATTAGCACTTGGAATATCTCCGTCGAATACCACTGCGATCATGTCGGCATCGACCCCGACTGCGTTTAGACAAGTTCCGTCCGCATCTGCGTTTGTGAATTTAGGAAGTTGACCTCTTTCTAGGCGATAAGATTCAATGGCTGCGTGCGTATTGGAAACAGCTTTTTTCTTTGAAAGATCACGAGCCTTGGCTGGAGCCCCAGACAAATTAGGAATTAAACTAACGGATAAAACACCTATTATCGCAATTACTATGAGAATCTCGACCAAAGTGAAACCTTTCTTTAACATGCTTAAAACAATTAATTTACAAGACAATAATAATCTTGTTATAGCCACGTTAAAAGAAATTGCTCTTGCACTAATCGTACAAAAGTTTTTTTGTTTAGATTAATCAAAACCAATCTATATAAAGGCTCAAGCGCAAATATCGAACTAAAGAGTTCCAACAGCAGAAAGCAATTTGGTCATTGGCAACATGATCGCCAAGACCACAACCCCAACAATCCCGCCAACAATACCAATGATCAAAGGCTGGATAAGCTTGGATAAGTTGTCGGCCATTTTTTCAGATTTGGTATCGTAATAATTGGCAACCTGCAATGCTAACTCATCTAGCTTGGCTGTTTTTTCACCGACTGCAAACATATTTACAGTCAAAGAGGAAAAATATGGAGACCCCTGCATAACCTCTTCAAGCTTGATACCCTTTTTGACGTCTTGCTGCATGAGTTTGATGACATTGGCATAAACTAAATTACCCATAGAAGTTGAGCAAATCCCTAACGCTTCGACGATAGAAACACCAGACGAAAGTAGATTGGCCAAACTCCGGGCAAATGTTGCTTGTGATAAAAACATAATAAAATCTTTGACCACAGGTATCTTTAGAAATAAAAAGTGGAATAAAAGCTTGCCTTTTGGGGTTTTGTAATAAGAAAATAGTGCAAAAATAATTCCAATAATTCCGAGGAAAATCAAACCTCCGTATTGCTGAACAAAATCACTAGCATCTAACAACATGAGTGTTAAGGCTGGCAGTTCTGTGTTCATGCCTTCAAACAGGGTTTTGACCTGAGGGATAACAAAAGTTAGCATGGCATATACTGTTAATACCACAAAAACAACCACAACAATCGGGTAAATCATAGCTGATTTAACCTTGGATCGGACTGCAATCCCCTTTTTGATTTCGACTGCAAGACGCTGCATAACCTCAGATAATTGACCGGTCATTTCACCAGATTGCAACATACCGACTTCTGACTGCGAAAAGACTTTTGGGTAATATTCCAAAGCTTCTGAAAATTTCTTACCTTGCTCAACCTGAGTTGCTAAAGACTCAAGTAGCGATTGAAGCTGTTTGCTTGTAGCTTGTTTGGCAGAAATATTTAAGCCTTGGACAATTGATATACCAGCTGCAAGCATGGTCGACATAAGCTCGTAAAAGACACTCTTTTCATCGAGAGAAACCTTGATATTAATAGATTTACCTGCAGTTGATTTGTAGAGAGTTTTTAAATTTTTTAGAAGTCTTTGAAACTCAGATTCTGGCTTTTTGACTGGAATAATACGCTCACCAGCACCAATCTCAAGGATAATATCTTCACTTTGATCAATTTTATTCCGCTCCTGTTGTGAGTTGAGATCAAAGGACTTATCCTTTTGATCTAATTCCGACAATGAAAAACCTTTGGCTTGTTTCATAATTAATCGGTGTTAGCTATACGATAAACTTCTTCGATGGTGGTAAACCCTTTCATGGCTAGAATCAGACCATATTGCTCGAGGGTAACCATACCGTCTTGTTGGGCAATTTGTTGTAACTCAAGAACGTTGGATCCTTTGAGGATGGCGTCTTTTAGATTGGCGGACATTGTTAAGACCTCATAAACACCAACTCGCCCGCTGTAAGCAGTTTGCTTGTATTGTGGAAGCGGCCTGAGGAAGGTTGGATTATCAAAATCTAACTCTGGATAATTAGCCTTTTCTGAGTCTGGTATTTGAGCGATAGATCGCTTTATTGCTTCTAAAGTTTTTGTGTCTGGAGTATATTTTTCACACTTGTCTGGATTGACTCTACGAACTAGACGCTGGGCAATAATAGTGTCGACTGCGGAGGCAATCAGATAATGCGGTACGCCCATGTTGGCTATACGAGTAATAGTTTCGACTGCACTGTTGGTGTGGATAGTCGAGAATACTAGGTGACCTGTGAGGGCGGCTTCGATAGCCACATCGATAGTTTCGTGATCACGGATCTCGCCGACCATTATAATATCCGGATCCTGACGAAGTGCAGCACGCAGACCTTTTGCAAAGTCAAAGCCAATGTCAGCTTTGACCTGAGCTTGATTAAGCCCGTCGAGCTGGATTTCGACCGGATCTTCGATTGTTAAAATATTTACCGATTCTTGGTTGAGAATATTTAAAGATGCATAAAGAGTGGTTGTTTTACCAGAACCTGTAGGACCGGAGGTGAGAATAACTCCATTTGGTTTGACCAAAGCTCTTTGGATTGCTTTGAGTGCATTACCAAGAATACCGAGCTTTTCTAAGGCTGGAATTTGTTTGGATTTGTCTTGCAGACGCATTACAATTTTTTCACCATTAACAGTTGGCAAAGTGGAGACACGAAGATCCATTTCTCTTCCGTCTGTGGTTTTGACCGAAGTTCTACCATCTTGCGGGATTCTAGTTTCGTCGATTTTGAGTTCACTCATAATTTTAACTCTCGAAACAATAGCCGGGTGCATATTGGTTTTGTATTCTGCAATTTGGCGTAAGACACCGTCGATTCTATAACGAATTCGGACTCTCTCTTCCTCTGGTTCTATATGAATATCGGAAGTTTTTAGATCCAGTGCTAGACTCATTATCAGCAGAACTACTTGCGGGACATTACTTACGGAGATTGCTTTTTCGAGTTCAATGATCTTAGATTTGGCTTCATCGCTATAGGTAAATTCTTCTTGAGCCACCGGTTGTGACGCTGCTTGGGAGTCGTCGGAATTGGTACTGCTTGGGTTTTGGGAGTCGTCGGAATTGGTAGTACTTGGGTTTTGGGAGTCGTCGGAAGAAGATTGCCCTGTGGCTTGCTGCTGTATAACTTGCATGGCACCAGAA
>Ga0181591_10002921_pt1 | contig 14751 bp, 11 predicted proteins | sample 071ome_33_FD_133757 | JGI IMG/M metagenome (GOLD analysis project Ga0181591, IMG submission 133757) | Coastal salt marsh microbial communities from the Groves Creek Marsh, Skidaway Island, Georgia - 071412AT metaG (megahit assembly) | ecosystem: Environmental > Aquatic > Marine > Intertidal...
CTCTCTTCATCAGAAAACGCCGTTTCAACAACCTTCCGGATTGATCTTAAATCTGCCTTTCGAGCAAGTCTGATATTCATTTTCATATGGCCGGTAATGCAGGCGGATCGCGCATGTATGGATATAGAGTTTGAAACTTACTCGACCGTGACGGACTTGGCGAGGTTGCGTGGCTGGTCGACATCCGTGCCCTTCTCGAACGCTGTCAGATAGGCGAGAATCTGCACCGGCACGGTCAGCAGCAGTGGCGCCAGCAGCGGGTCGATATTCGGCACCGTGATGACCTGATCGGCGAAATCCACCGTGCTTGCCGCGCGCTCCTCGGTGACAAGGATGATGCGCGCGCCGCGGGCGCTCGCCTCCTGCAGATTGCTTGCTGCCTTGCCCATCACCTCATCCGCGGCAAGCAGGGCAATCACCGGCAATCCCTCTTCGATCAGCGCGATGGGGCCATGCTTCATCTCACCGGATGCAAAGCCCTCGGCATGGATGTAGCTCAATTCCTTGAGCTTCAATGCGCCTTCCATCGCTACCGGAAACAGCACGTCACGCCCGAGATACAGCGCCGAGCGTGCCGTTGTGAGTGAATGGGCCAACGGCCTGATCTCGTCAAACAGCCCGAGCGTGCGGCCTATGATCGAGGGAAGCCCCTGAATATGTTTATGGATTTCATCACGACGTTGCGCATCAATGCTACCCCTGGCCTCGGCCAAAGCGGCGGCAAAACAGATCAGCGCCGTCAATTGTGCGGTAAAGGCCTTGGTGCTGGCGACACCGATCTCCGGCCCGGCGCGCGTCGGCATCACAAGATTGGCCTCGCGGGCAATGGTGCTTCCCGGCACATTGACCAAGCCGACAGTGCGCAACCCGGCCTCGCCGGCATGACGCATCGCCATCAGCGTATCCAGGCTTTCCCCCGATTGCGAAATGGCAATGGCGGTGGTGAAGGCGCCGGTGACGGGCTTGCGGTATCGGTATTCGGAGGCGATCTCGCAGGATACCGGCACCCGTGCCAGCGCCTCGATCCAGTAACGCGCCACCATCGCCGCGTAATGGCTTGTGCCGGCCGCCAACATGACAATGCCGTCAATGGCCTGCAGATCATCCCGCGACAGGGGCGTCGACAGGGTGCCGTCCGCCCCGGTCATGGCGGCAAGCGTATGCGCGATGGCGTCCGGCTGTTCATGGATTTCCTTTTCCATGAAATGTCGGTAGCCGCCCTTGTCGACCATTCCCTGACTTGCCGCGACAATCACCACCTCACGGTTCACCGGCACCCCGGCAGCATCGAAGATCTGCGCTGAATCAGGCGTGACAATGGCGAAATCATTATCCTTCAGATAGATCACATTACGCGTAAGAGGTGCCAATGCCACAGCATCGGACCCGACGAAACTGGTTCCTTCCCCGAGGCCGATCGCCAGAGGAGAGGCATTTCGGGCGACGATCATCATGTCGGGATGGTCAACATGCATGGCGGCCAGAGCAAAAGTGCCTTCAATCTGTGACAGCACCCTTGCACCCGCTTCTTGCGGTGACATGTCCTGATCGAACGCCGCGAGGAACAGATGCGCCAGCACCTCGGAATCGGTTTCACTGGCAAATTCATGGCCAGCGGCGCGAAGCTCGTCTCGTAACGCCACGTGATTTTCGATGATGCCGTTATGAACGATGGCAACCCTGTTGTCGGCGATGTGCGGATGCGCATTCCGCTCGGACACACCGCCATGGGTCGCCCAGCGGGTATGGCCAAGTCCGGATTGGCCGGCCAGCGGCCTGTCGCGCATGGTGGCCGACAGCGCACTCAGCTTGCCAACCGCCCGGTTCATGGCAAACCCGTCAGCTGTGCCGGTCACGATCCCCGACGAATCGTAACCGCGATATTCAAGCCGTTTCAGGGAATCAAGAAGCGTTTCGGCACAATCCTGCAATCCGACAACACCAACGATACCACACATGGGCAAGGCTCCATTCATTTCTCCGGAACGTCATTCAGTGCGCACCGGCGCCACTATCCTGAAGACGATCCGCGCGCAGGATAGTCGCAGAGTGCGTGAGAAAAAAGCACCATTCGCCCTTCCGCTCCGATTTCAGGTTTCTCTTTCAAACTCATGGTTCGGATTGCTGAATGACCGCCATTCCGGTTAAATAGGCATATGGACTTCACAGCCATCATTCTTGCCGCCGGCAAGGGCACCCGAATGAAATCGTCGTTGCCCAAACCGCTCCATCGCGTTGGGGGACATCCCATGCTTGGCTGGTCGATCGACGCCGCGCGCGCCGCCGGCGCCACCAGGACGATTGCGGTTCTTGCGCCGGGGTCAGACGACATTCAGCACTGGCTGGACGATACAGGGATCGCCATCCAGCAGAAACAGCTTGGTACCGGCAATGCCGTCGCCGCAGCGCGAGACGCCGTCGGAATGGATGACGGCATTGCCATCGTCATGTTTGCCGACACACCGCTTGTCAGGGCCGACAGCATTGCCGCCCTTGTCAGCAAGGTGGCAGATGGCGCGGCCGTCGCCGTGGCCGCGTTCAAGCCCGTCGACCCGACCGGATATGGCCGGCTCGTGCAGGGACCGAACGGCACCATCGAAAGCATCGTTGAAGAGCGCGAGGCCAGCGAAACGCAGAAGAAGATCAATCTGTGCAATGGCGGGATCATGGCCGCAAAGACCCCGTTGCTGTTCCATCTGCTCGACCGGGTGAGGAATGACAACGCCAAGGGCGAATATTATCTGACCGACATCATCGCCCATGCGTCTGACGGCGGCCACCGAGTTGCGCATAATATCATCGACGAGACCGAAATTCTCGGCGTCAATGACCGGGTGGATCTGGCGGCGGCGGAAGCGGCGTTGCAATCACGCCTCAGAATAACGGCAATGCAACAGGGCGTGACAATGGTGGCACCTGATACGGTATTCATCGCCGCCGATGCCGTGATCGAGTCCGACGTGATCATTGAACCGCATGTCGTGATCGGCAGCGGCTGCCATATCGGTGAAGGCAGCATCATACGCGCCTTTTCACATCTCGAGGGCACCCGCCTCGGGGCCTGCTGCATTATCGGGCCATATGCAAGACTGCGCCCCGGCACCGATGCCGGCGACGGCGTGAAAGTCGGGAATTTCGTCGAGATCAAGAAGACGAAGCTTGGTGACGGCGCGAAGGCAAATCACCTGACCTATCTTGGTGACGCCACGATCGGGGCGGCGGCGAATATCGGGGCCGGCACGATCACCTGTAATTATGACGGTTTTGGCAAGTATGAGACGCTGATCGGTGACGGTGCCTTCATCGGCTCCAACACCGCCCTCGTCGCACCGGTCACGATCGGTGCCCGCGCGATTATCGGCGCCGGTAGCACCATAACCCGCGATGTCGGTCCCGACAGTATCGCCGTTGAACGCGCCCACACCTCCGAGAGGGAAGGTGCGGCTGCAAAATTCCGCGAGACCCGCGAGAACAAGACAAAGCCGGGGAGTTGACCACCATGGATGCGTCCCTTCTTGCATCGCGGCTACTGAGCCTTCAGGGCGGCTCCATCATGGTCGTCGGCGATGTCATGCTTGACCGGTTCATCGATGGCACCGTCAACCGTCTGTCCCCCGAAGCACCGGTACCGATTCTCGAGAAGACCGAAGACAGCGTCATGCCGGGCGGGGCCGCGAATGTGGCGATCAATCTGGCCGGGCTCGGCTGTGATGTCAGACTGCTGTCGGTTACCGGCAGTGACGCAGCAGGCCTGCAACTTGGCCAGATCCTCGGGGCGAACCTGGCGATAGATTTTCATCAGGTGGTTGATGCCACACGTCCGACGACCACCAAGACACGTTTCCGCGCCGATAAACAGCAGGTGCTTCGTGTCGATGAGGAGGTCACCAGAACGGTTGATAGAAAGACAGCCGATCATCTGCTGGCAAGCTTTGCCGAGAGCCTGCCAAGCGCGGGGCTCGTCGTGCTGTCCGACTACGCCAAGGGAACCGTTGCGCCCAACGTGATCTCACAGATCAGGGAAATGACAAGCAAGGCCGGGGTTCCGCTTGTCACCGACCCCAAGCTGGCCGACTTTTCCGTCTATGCCGGCTCGGACATATTGACGCCGAATCTGTCCGAGTTGAAGGCGGCCGTGACCATCACCGGAGATGATCTCAAGGATATTGCGGAAGCCGCCAGCAAGCTGGCAAAATCCCATGATCTTGGAGCCATTCTGGTGACGCTCAGCGCGCGCGGCATGCTGCTTGCCCGCGCCGACGGAACCTGGGAGCACGACCCCACAAGGGCGCGCGAGGTCTTTGATGTCTCAGGGGCCGGCGATACGGTCATCGCCACCATCGCCGCTGCGTTGTCATCAGGGGTGGACGCGGCCGAGGCGGTGAAGCTGGCGAACATCGCCGCCGGTGTCGTGGTCGGCAAGGCCGGCACCGCCACTGTCAGCCCCGGGGAGATCATCGCGATGGCGAGCCCGCAACCACCGGAGCTGGATGTGCGGGCGCTGGCGGCGCGTTGCGAGACCTGGCGCTCCCGGGGGGACCGGATCGGCTTTGCCAATGGCTGCTTCGACCTTCTTCATCCGGGGCATTTGCATCTGCTGAAGGCCGCTGCCGATTCCTGTGACAGGCTCATTGTCGGGCTCAACAGCGACGCATCAGTCAAACGGCTGAAAGGCGCATCGCGGCCGATACAGAGCGACCGCCAGCGCGCCGCCATCATGGCCAGCCTTCCGCTCGTCGACGGGGTGGCCGTGTTCGGGGACGACACGCCATTGGAACTCATCACAGCATTGCAACCCGACATCATTTTCAAGGGCGGTGATTACCGGCCCGAGGATGTTGTCGGCGGCGACATTGCGGCCGCGCGGGGTGGCGAGGTGATCATCATCCCCACCCTCGGCAATCATTCCAGCACGGGCCTGATTTCAGCCTGACGCCGGCTAGCCCGCCTGGCCTTCACCAGCGCGCTCCGCAGCCCTATCGGCCTCAATGCTGGCATTGATCTGGCGCTCGAACTCGCGAAGGCGCTTATAGACACTCGCCAGTTCGACAATCGTCGGCCAGCTGCGGAACAGATACTGCATCGACCCTTCGACCCGCCCAAAGGCCCTGATAATCTGCTGCATCACGCCAATGGTGATCATTCCACCGACAATCGCCGGCGCCAGAAAGATGTAGGCCACGAGGACGTTTGTCTGCAGATAGGCAAGACGACCGGTATTGAAATAGATGTACCGAAGATAGCTTTTGAAATGGATGCGCCGGACATCGTCAAACAACTCCTCGAGCGACTTCGGACGCACCGAGCCGTCATCCTCAGCGATCACCAGCAGCTTGCGATAGGCGGCTTCCTTCTTTTGCAGGTCATATTCAATACCGACAAGACGCAAAATCCAGGCAAGAATGATCATCAGGACCGTGCCACCAACGGCCCAGATCAGGGCGCCAGTGACCAACCCGTACTCCCAGTCACCAAACCACATGATGGTGATGCCGGCACCAAGACCCAACAGGATTGGGAAAAATTCAATCAGGATGAGAATGCTCTCAATCAGCGATGTTCCCAGACCCTCAACAATGCGCGAGAATTTGATGGTATCTTCCTGAACACGCTGTGCCGCCCCTTCGATGGTGCGCGCGCGGTCATAGACTTCATGATACCATTCGACCATCGCGGTCCGCCAGCGGAACAGGAAATGGCTGGTCAGGAAGCTGGTTGCAAGACCGAGCGTGATCGCCATCGCCGCCAGCTTTCCAAAACTGAGGAGCCCGCCAATATATTCGGTCATGCTCACGGCATTCGGTGCGCCAAGCGCCTTCTGGATCATGTCATAGAATTCACCGAACCATTCATTGATCTTGACATCGATCTGCACCTGCACCCAGAGGGATCCCAGAATGACAATCGATCCGAGATACGCCCAGAGGGCCCATTTCGCCGTGGTAAAGAATCTGAACATATCAAGCCACTCCGTTGACGTGCGGACCGGTCGGACCGCCTGTTATAGTTGTGGTATCATAAAGCGGATGGAAGGACGTGCGGCAAATCACCCGTCCCGCGAGCTGTCACTCCACCTCCGGACGGTCATGGACGACGGCGCTGGTGACGATGCCAAGACCGAGAAAGACCGTCAGCATCGCCGTACCGCCATAGGAAATCAGCGGCAAGGGCGCACCCACCACCGGCAACAGGCCGGTGACCATCGCCACATTGACGAAGACATAGAGGAACAGCATCATCGCGATGCCAACACATGTCAGCTGGGCAAACCGGCTGCCGACCCTGAGGCTGATCGCCAGCACAGCGCCAATCATCAACAGATAAAGCCCGAGAATGAAGAGGTTGCCGACAAGCCCGAATTCCTCGCCGATCATCGTGAAGACGAAATCGGTCTGTTTCTCGGGCAGATAGTTCAGCTGGCTCTGGCTTCCCATCAGAAAGCCCTTGCCAAACATGCCGCCCGATCCAAGGGCGATTTTGGACTGTGTGATCTGGTAGCCTGCGCCTAGCTGATCTGCTCCCGGATTGAGAAAGGTCATGACCCGCGCCTTTTGATAGGCATGCAGCTGCGACCACAGCAACGGCACCGCGGAAACCGCCAGAACAAGCGATGCCAGGATATAGCGCCAAGGCAGGCCGGCGACGAACAGCACCGCCAGCGAGCCGAGCGCCAGCGCCAGCGCAGTGCCAAGATCGGGCTGTTCGACAACCAGCATGAAAGGCACCGCGATCATCACCAGAGGTGGCAGATAGGTCAGAACGGATCGCATCCGCTCCAGCGGCTGGCTGTCGAAATAGCGTGCCAGCGCCAGCAATACGGCAATCTTGGTCGGCTCGGACGGCTGGAAGGTAAACCCGCCAACGGTGATCCAGCGCGCCACCCCGCCGCCACCGCCAAGCGCCAGCAGCACCACAAGCATCACGATGGAGGCGATATAAATCGGATAGGCCCAGATGCGCAACAGCCGGAAATTGATGAACGCAAGGATCAGCACCATGCTGGCGCCAACCGCCCCACGGATGGCGTGACGGCCTGCCCAGGGGGACCATGACCCCTCGGACGCCGAATAGAGGGCCATCGCCCCGATTGTCACCAGCACGGCAGCGACAAGAATGATGTGCCAGGGAATACGAAGGACGGTTTGCAGGATGCCAACAGTTTCCGTTTTCATCACGCTTCTCCGTTGATTTCCAGCGCGCGTTGCAGCGCCGAACGGGCGATCGGCGCCGCCATCGACGAACCGCTGCCACCATGCTCGACGACAACAGCCACGGCATAGCGCGGGTTGCGGACCGGCGCATAGCCGACAAACAGCGCGTGATCGCGTTCTTTCCAGGGGCGCTCGATATTCTTGGTGATCCCGGCCTCACGCTGCTCCTTGGTGATCCGCTTCACCTGCACCGTGCCTGTCTTGCCGGACATGCCGCCCTGACGAGGCGGCAGATTGTGCCGGCGCGCCGTGCCAAGACTGCCATGCATGACCTCGAACATGCCCTCGCGAACGATGCGAAGCGCACCTTCAGAGATGCCGAGATCGGCAAACTGAACCTCGCCCTCAACAGTCCTGAGAGACGGCGTCACAGCCTTGCTGCCATTCGCCAGCCGGGCGGTCATCACGGCAAGCTGCAGGGGTGTCACCAGAACATAGCCCTGCCCGATCCCGGCAACGACCGTTTCACCCGGAGTCCAGACAACCCCATGCGTGGCCACCTTCCATTCATGGTCGGGGATGATCCCGGATTTCTCGCCGGGAATATCGACGCCGGTGACATCGCCAAGGCCAAGCTTGGCCGCCATTGCCTTGATCCGCTGGATGCCTGTCTTCAGGGCCACCTCGTAGAAGAACACATCGCAGGACCTTTCCAGCGCCCGTACAACATTCACCGAGCCGTGACCATTCTCGAACCAGCAGTGAAAGGTCGCGTTACCAAGCTCCATGCTGCCGTTACAGAAATGGCGGGAATTCTCATTGATGATTCCCGCCTCGAGCGCCGCCAGCGCGACAACCATCTTGAAGGTCGAGCCTGGCGCGTACATGCCGGCCGTCACACGGTTCAGCAAGGGATTGCGCGGATGGGCGTTCAGGCGTCGCCAGTCGCGCGTCAGCAACCTGTCGGTGAACATGTTCGGGTCATAGGTCGGTGACGACACCATGGCGAGAATCTCGCCGCTATGGACATCCATCACGATGGCCGCCCCGGATTCCGGGGGGGTGATTTTGCCGACGCTGTCGCGCAGCAGCATGTTCTCGCCAGACGCAAGATGCAGTTTCAGATCGCTGTTGCCGGCAATTGCCCGCTGCACCTCGGGGCTTGCCATATCGACCTGTTCGGACTGGCCCTGGCGAAGGACGTTCGTCACATGCTGTTGCAGACCGATATCAAGTGCCAGACGCACATCCCTGCCGGACAGTGGCTCGTAATCGCGGAACACACGGATCGGTTGTCCACGCGCATTGACCTCGACCCGTTCATTGCCGGGTTGCCCGCGCAACTCCGGCTCCAGCGCATATTCAACCCCGATCTTGCCGGTGGCAAGGTTTGGCAGATCACCAAGTGTCCGGTCCTCCTCAACCTCCCGACTGGTGATTGGCGAGACATAGCCTGTCACATGCCCGGTCAGCGCCCCCTGCGGATAAATTCGGCGGAGCGTTTTCTCGAAGGTGACACCCGGAAGATAGGCGGAGCGCACGGCAAGCCGCGCCAGTTCGCGCTGCGTCAGGCTTTCACGGATCAGGATCGGCCGGAAGGATGGCCCCTTGCGGGCCGCCTCGCGCACCCGCGCCAAATCATCCTCGGCAAGGTCGACAAGCTGCGCAAGCTGTGCCAGCGCGCGGTCCAGATCGCCGGCATAGAGCGGGGTGATGTGCAGAAGATAGGATTCGGCATTGCCGGCAAGAAGACGCATCTTGCGATCCACCAGCCGACCACGGCGCGGCGGCACAATTCGCAAATCAAACTGGTTACGGTCGGACAGGCGCTTGTAGCGGTTGTTCTGCGCCACCTGAAGCTGATACAGGCGGCCTGACAGAAAACTCGTGACAAGCAGCATGCCGCTACCGAGAAGCAGCGTGCGGCGCCCGATGGTACGACGACCCTCCTTCTGCTTTGCCCGCCTGTTCATGTCGACACCCTGATCCTGTTGAAGGCAAAGGACAGGGCACTCAGAATGACATAGCCGATGGGAAACAGGATCATCGTCACGCCGATCTGGAAGAGAACCGGCGTCACCGCCGGGATGGCGAGGTTCAACGCGCTGAAGGCAACCAGCTGGAACAGCACGACGCCAAAGACCACGACGGCAAATTCGACCCAGATATCGCGGAAATCACCCTGCAGCAGCTTCTGCCGGCGCCAGTTCATGGCGAACAGGAGAATGATATAGGCCGTCGCCCGCCCGCCAAGAAGGTCGGAAAACAGGATGTCGCTTGTCAGACCAATCAGGAACCCGGTGACAAGAAGGACGTATTTTTCATGATGCAAAGCAATCCAGTAGAGAAAAATCAACGACAGCATCGGCGTTGCGCCATAGAAGACCGGCCACAGCGCCAACCCACCTTCAACCATGGCCAGCACCATTCCGACGATGATGACAAGGAACTGGAATGGCCAGTCTGACTCAAGCTCGGCCTGCTGAAAGAAACGACCGCTGCGGATCATTGTCGCTCTCCCACGGCGTTCACACCCTCAAACAACCGCTCCTCCACCGTTTCGGGGAGCGGCGTGTAATAATCCCCGAGTTCCAGATCGGCACGGTCAATACCCTCCGTGCCACCGACCAGGATCGACACATAGCTGAGGTTGCGCAGATCAACCGCCGGCCGCACCCTTATCTTGCCATCCTGCACCAGATCGACACGCCCAACCGGCACCCCGGCAGGCAGCACGCCGCCATGCCCCGAGGTCAGTACAAGTTCACCAACCTTTGGCGCCGCCTCGTCGGGAAGAAAACGCAATGACAGATGTGGGCCGTTGTTACCGACCGTGACGCCCGGCCAGGACGAGGATGACAGGATGACCGGAATCTGCGCATTGATGTCGCTGATCATGAGAACGCGCGCATGGGTCACGCCGACATCGACAACAAGACCGACAAGACCATCGGCCGTCACCACCGGGTTGCCAACCTCGATGCCTTCCTCGCTGCCATTCGCCACCAGCACGGTATGGGCGAAAGCACCGCCCGGCGCGGTAACCGCCCGCGCCGTCAGGGGCCGGCGCCGATCCGGCGACACCGCACCGGCGACGCTGCGAAGCTGGCGATTTTCACTTTCCAGAATTTCAGCGCGGCGGCGCCAGCGCTTCAGCATCGAATTCTCTGCCTGAAGACGGACATTCTCGGCCCGCAGCGATGCCACAGTGCGAATACCCTGCGCCATCGTCTCGATCCCGCGGATTGGGGCAGATACAAGATCGACAAAGGGCGCGATAAAGTCGCTGGCCCCCATGCGGGCATGGCGAAGGGCGCTGAAATCTGCCTTGCCGAGGAACATCAGCGAGAAGCTGAAAACGACGAGAAGCGTGTGCGCAATGCGGCGCTGCCTGATCTTGGCCTTCTCAGACGCGCGCATTGTTCAAGCTGCTCCCTAGGCGCCGATAAGGACGTTCCGGAGTGTTTTCAATTCCTCGAGGCACCGGCCGGTTCCCAATGCCACACAAGACAACGGATCCTCGGCAATCGAGATCGGCAGACCGGTCGCGTCGCGAAGTACGCCGTCAACATCCCGCAACAATGCTCCGCCGCCGGTCATCACGATACCTTTTTCGACGATGTCCGCGGCCAGTTCGGGTGGTGCCTGTTCCAGCGCCATCTTCACGCCGTCGACAATCTGCCGGACCGGATCGGAAATCGCTTCGGCAACCTGTGCCTCGGTAATGGTGATTTCCTTCGGCACGCCGTTGACGAGATCACGGCCGCGCACCTCGATCTTGATGCCGGTGCTCTTCTCGGGCTTGCGGGCGATGCCGATATTCTTCTTGATCCGCTCGGCACTGGCTTCACCGATCAGAAGGTTATGTGTACGGCGCATATAGGCAATGATCGCCTCATCGATCTTGTCACCGCCAACGCGCACCGAATGGGCAAATACGATATTGCCAAGCGACAGGATCGCCACCTCGGTGGTGCCGCCACCGATATCGACCACCATCGAACCGGAGGGTTCGGTCACCGGCAATGAGGCACCAATGGCGGCAGCCATCGGTTCCTCAATGAGGAAAACGCGGCGCGCGCCGGCGGCCTCGGCCGATTCCTGAATGGCCCGGCGTTCCACCGCCGTGGATCCGGACGGCACGCAGATGATCACCTGCGGGCTGGTAAAGTTCAGACGGCCATTCACCTTGCGGATGAAGTGCTTGATCATCTCCTCGGCGACTTCGAAGTCGGCAATCACCCCGTCAGCCATCGGGCGGATGGCGCGGATGTTGCCGGGGGTCTTGCCAAGCATCACCTTGGCTTCCTCACCGACCGCCAGCACCTGGGTGCGGCCACGCACCTCGGCCATGGCGACAACGGATGGCTCGTCAAGGACAATTCCCTTGCCCTTCACATAGACGAGGGTGTTGGCGGTTCCGAGGTCAATGCCAATGTCGGCGGTAAAAATATCGAGTACCGATCTGAGCATGCAAACTCCCCTGCGCCGTGCGTAACGGCCCTAAAAGCAAGAAATGGCCGGCGACAGGAAACCGGTTCCCGTCACCAAAGCCATTTTGTAGCTGATAAAAAAGGCGAAATCTAGTTCTTCGCCTTGTCGACCAGACGGTTCTCGCCAATCCACGGCATCATGCCACGCAGTTCCTCGCCCACCGTCTCGATCGGGTGTTCGGCGTTGCGGCGGCGCGTTGCCTTGAAGTTGGTCTGGTGAACCTTGTTTTCCAGCATCCAGTCACGGGTGAACCGGCCTGACTGAATATCATCGAGAACACGCTTCATCTCGGCTTTCGTCTCATCGGTGATGATCCGCGGGCCGGTGACATATTCACCATATTCGGCAGTGTTGGAGATCGAGTAGTTCATGTTCGCGATGCCGCCCTCATAGATCAGGTCGACGATCAGCTTGACCTCGTGCAGACACTCGAAATAGGCCATTTCCGGCGCATAACCGGCCTCGACCAGCGTTTCGTAGCCGGCCTTGATCAGTTCGACCAGACCGCCGCAGAGCACCACCTGCTCACCGAACAGGTCAGTTTCGCATTCCTCCTGGAAGGTTGTCTCGATGATGCCAGAGCGGCCGCCACCGACGGCCGAAGCATAGGACAGACCAACGTCATGGGCATTGCCGGACGCGTCCTGATGGATGGCGAGGAGGCAAGGCACACCACCGCCGCGGACATATTCCGAACGAACCGTATGGCCGGGGCCTTTCGGCGCGACCATCAGGCAGTCAATGTCGGCGCGCGGCTCGATCAGGTTGAAATGCACATTCAGTCCATGCGCAAAGGCGATCGCGGCGCCGGGGCGGATATTGGCGGCAATCTCGTCGCGGTAGATATCGGCCTGGAGTTCGTCCGGGGTCAGCATCATGAGCATGTCGCCCCATGCCGCCGCCTCGGCCACATCCATGACCTTGAAGCCGGCAGCCTCGGCCTTGGCACGGCTTGCCGAGTCCGGGCGGAGCGCGACCGCGACATCGGTGCAGCCGCTGTCCTTCAGGTTGGCGGCATGGGCATGACCCTGGCTACCGTAACCGACGATGACGACTTTCTTTTTCTTGATCAGGCCGACATCGGCGTCACGATCATAATAGACTCGCATGGACTTGGTTCTCCTTCATGAAAATGGCCGGCCAGGTTCAGGACCAACCTCAAACGCGTTTGGCGATCAGCCCCTGAAGGACCGCCGCCCGATGGTTACGCAGCCCGGTGCGCAAGGCACCCGGACCATGTCATTTTGCCTCCAGATCGATCCGGTTGCCGCGCGAAATGGCGGAAACACCGGTGCGCGCCACCTCGACATCGCCAAGTGAGCGCATCAAATCGACAAAGGCGTCGACCTTGGAGGAATTACCCGTAACCTCAAATACAAAACTATTCAGCGTGCTGTCCAGTGTCCTTGCACGGAAGGTATCGGCAATCCGCAGTGACTCGATACGGTCATCACCCCGATTGATGATCTTCACCAGCGCGAGTTCACGTTCAATCGCCACGTCATTCTCGGTCAGGTCACGGACCGAATGGATTGGCACCAGGCGCGCCAGCTGAGCCTTGATCTGTTCGATGACCATCGGCGTTCCCGATGTCACCACCGAAATCCGCGACAGCCCCTTCTGGCCATCCGTCTCGGCAACGGTGAGGCTTTCAATATTGTAGCCGCGACCTGAGAACAGGCCGATGACCCGTGCCAGAACGCCGGGCTCGTTATCAACCAGAACGGAAATGATATGCCGTTCGATAATGGGAGTGTCAGACATTTTACTTTCCTTGCCAGAACTGGCGGGAGGGGAGTGGACGTGACCCGGTCTATACCAGGACCATGCCTTCCTCGGATACCGGCTTTTCCGCCTGGTCATCAGGCCCGAGCAGCATGTCGTTATGCGCCGCGCCGGACGGGATCATCGGGAAACAGTTCTCGTCCTTCGTGACCCGGATATCGGCAATCACCGGCCCGGGCGTCTCCAGCATCTCGGTGATGACCTGATCCAGATCGTCAGCATGCTGCGCGACTAGACCCTTCATGTTGAAAGTATCGGCCAGCTTCACGAAATCCGGCAGTGAGGCGCTGTAGGATTCGGAATAGCGGCCGCCATGGATCAGCTCCTGCCACTGCCGCACCATGCCCATCCATTCATTGTTGATGATGAACATCTTCACCGGCAGATTATATTGCGCCAGCGTCGACAGCTCCTGCATGTTCATCATGAAGGATGCCTCGCCGGCAATGTCGATCACGGTCGATCCCGCATGCGCAACCTGCACGCCAAGCGCCGCCGGCAGGCCATAACCCATTGTGCCAAGCCCGCCCGACGTCATCCAGCGATTCGGCAGGTGAAAATCGAAATATTGCGCCGCCCACATCTGGTGCTGGCCGACCTCGGTGGTGATGTAGACATCATGGTTCGCCGTCATCTCGCACAGGCGCTTGATGGCATATTGCGGCTTGATGATCTTGCCAGTCTGGTTGAATTTCAGACAGTCACGCTTGCGCCAGCCCTCGATCTGCGCCCACCATTTGTCAAGCGACGGCTTGTGAGGCTTGAATTTGCGCGTCTTCATCTCGGCAAGCAGCGCCTCGAGAATGCGCGTCGCATCGCCGATCACGGCCAGGTCGACCTGGACATTCTTGTTGACCGATGACGGGTCTATATCACAATGGATCTTGGTCGAATTCGGCGAAAAGCCACTGAGCAATCCGGTCACCCGGTCATCGAACCGCGCCCCAAGATTCAGCATGGTATCGCAACCATGCATGGCAAGATTCGCCTCATAGGTCCCATGCATGCCAAGCATGCCAAGGAAGTGCCTATCATCCGCTGCCAGCGCGCCAAGCCCCATCAGGGTCAGCGTCGTTGGCCAGCCGGTGACCTGGACAAGCTCGGTCAGCAGTTCCGAGGCGCGCGGCCCGGAATTGATCAAGCCGCCACCGCCATAGATGATCGGCCGTTCGGCCCGCATCATGATGTCAACCGTCGCGCTGATCGCCGCAGGATCGGGATCGGTCTGCGGCATGTAGCGTGCCTGCGCGGCCGCCTTGTCAGGTTCCATCCGGTAAGCGACATTGGCCATCAACACGTCTTTCGGAAGGTCGATCAGGAC
>Ga0181591_10002922_pt1 | contig 14750 bp, 6 predicted proteins | sample 071ome_33_FD_133757 | JGI IMG/M metagenome (GOLD analysis project Ga0181591, IMG submission 133757) | Coastal salt marsh microbial communities from the Groves Creek Marsh, Skidaway Island, Georgia - 071412AT metaG (megahit assembly) | ecosystem: Environmental > Aquatic > Marine > Intertidal zone...
AATTTATATTGACTTACGTCATCATTAATAATGTTTGCTAAATAATTCCTTTTTTGGTATCCTATTAAATGCTGTGCTAGCCTTTGTTGTTCAACATCAAAATTATCACTATCAAGATCATAAAAATCTGCAAATTGATTAACTTTATAATCCCAATTTGGTAATAACGAAGAGCCCGGTGTTTCGTTCAATCTATTCCATTTAGTTGACTCAAATAATTCATTACCAATAATTTTTTGCTTGGCCGAATAATAAAATTCTTTAAATTTTACAATATCACCTGCATTATAATCTGTATATTGATTCCACTCATTAATCTTTACATCATCATATACAAAACCCGGTATGTTCAAAGATCCATTCCAATCACTAGTCCGATAACCTAATACTCTAATTCTTTCTTGCCTATACCCTGGTTCTCTATCATAAATTATATCATTAAAAACTGTTTTATTATCCAAAATTACGGCATGCTCATAAGTTACAATTGGCAATCTAACTGCATAAATTCCATCACTTACGTTAACAGATTTTAATGAAAAATTATTATCACTATCTTTACTAATTTTAACGTTTTCAAATTTTAAGTTCCGTCCATCTGATTTTTTAATACTATAGCCATAAAATGATTCTAAAATATTGCCAACAATTCCATCAGTTGATTTATAATTTAACTGCTTTGCAGCTGGACTAATTGTTATAAATGTACCAGCTTCCCAGTTTTGAGTAAGGAAAAACATAAATTTCCTTACAACTGATAACCAATCTAATAATTCGTAATTTTGATAATCAAAATTAGCAAAAGTAAAACCTAAATCTTGTAAATGTTTTCCGTAACCTAATAAGAAATCTACTACATCTTGTTGACTTGTTAATAATGTACCATATGGTAATTTAGAAACGGTTTTATTATAATTAGATCTTATTTTTGCGCGAATTCCGCCTACAACAGGTATTTGTGCAATACTTACAAAAAAATCATTTTCAAAATTTTCTGTAGACAAGTGTGTTTCTACAACTCGGTAATATTTGTTTTCGTATCTAACTATAGATCCCTTGACATATGTCCTTTCTGTATTCCAATCGGCAAAACTTTCAGTTACTCCGCCTACTGTAATTTCTTTATCATTAGTTAATTTCTGTACAGACTTATATTCAAATACTGGATAATTTTCGTCATAACCTAATATATAAAAACCTTCGGGCTGTTTTTCAATTATAACAGCACTATAAACAATTTCTTTAATTGTATGACTTTTACTCAAAAATATTTTATAATTTTCATCTGGAACAAAAACATTTCCTTGATTAAGTGGAGTTCTACTATCTAATAATAATTTAAATTTAGATTTATCAGTAAACCCTGCAATTTTAAAAATTAATTTGACATCTAAATCTACAATATTATCTTTATAATCTGCATAAATTTTTTCAGAAGAACTTTTTAAATTATCAGCTATATAATTAATTAAGCCACTTGTAAAAGACTGTATAATATCGTTGTTATTAGTTGGATACAAAATATCTATTTTAGAAAAATGATCTTCTGTATTTTTATAAATTATTTGCCCAACCGAATTTCTAATTTGATTTATTCTATCAAAAGCTGTAGCAAAAACTCTTGCCGGTTGTGTTAAAATAAAACTAGATAATAAACTAAATGGGTATTCACTTGATGATTTCCAAGCATTTTCAACTGGAGCGCCATCTCCAAACTCAAAACTATTTCTAATCGATCCAGCAGATGGTAAAGTTCCTAAAATATTGCTATCATTTGGACTTAATAATTTACCGTGCTCATCAACTGGTAAATGATTCAATAAATTTGGTCTAATATATTTTTTAATAATTTTAAAATTAGGTTGCCTAACTATACCTTGTTCGATATCTTTCCACAATAAAAGATTATTACTAGTATAGGGAGCAGATCCGTATTGTTGTTCCCACCAATTTGGTTTTAAAGAAAACCCTAACATTTCCCATGGATGTGTATGAGGTCTATCGGTGTCATACGCATATCTATAAATTTCTCTCCACCAACCTGGCAATTTTTCTGTATTTGTAGTTGATTGACTATAATTAAAAGAAAATGTATCTTGACCGTCATAATAAGATTGATTAGTATATTCTACATTTGCTAATCTAGTCCATTCAAGGAAATCTGATAATTGAGAATTATTCAAATCTGTCCTAGATACTCTATTACTCCTAAATAGACCGGGTATAAAATCATGAATATCAAACATACTAGGATCATAAACAACTTTCAAATTGTTAAATATACGTTTTTCTAATTCTAAATACAAATCATCTCTATAATCTTTAAAAGCTAAAGTTTTACTGCCGTCATGTCCTTGTATAATAGGTTGTCCTTCGGTCCATTCAGTATATAAAGGATTGTCTTGGACTGCAAAATTCTGCGTTGATAAAGGCATATAAAATATTCGATTCAAACCTTCAAATTTTATTATAGAAAACTCACCGACGCCACCTTCTCCTAAATCATGATTTTTAGCTTCTTGTACTGTTGTATACAACGGAAAAAACCATCCAATATCCTGTAAACTAGTCGGACTTCCTTGCTGACAACCATAAAATTTATACGCTCCTGAAGGATTTTCTGGTATTTTTACTTTATAAGTGTCATCTATATAAAATCTTGGTAAAAATTTTGGATACAGTCCTAATTTAGTAGGTGTTGCTGGTACAAAACTACCATTTGTAGTTTCATATTCAAAAACTTCAATTATATCTCCTATTTGTTTTGGGGCAGTAATAATTACAAATCCTTCTGCATTAAAAACATAATCTATTTCATTAATTAATTGAGTACCATTTTGATATACTTGTACAGCCTTTGAACTACTAGTATCTAGGGTAAATACACTATTTAATTGTACAAATTGTTGATCGGTATCTTCTATTTCTAATTGGGTACTAACTGTTCCTCCAGTAGGCACCATATCAGAAAAATAAAATGCTTGCGACATCATTTTATCTTTATTAATGTCTTTTAATATCAAATCAACAAAATTTTTAACTGGGCCATTATATCCTAAATTTGCAGCAGTTTCAAAAAACGTTCTTTTAAATTTAGCATATTCTTGTCTTGCAAATTTAATAGATTTAATTACGTTTGCATCATTATCCAAAAAATGATAAAAAGACATGAATAAAGGACTACTATGTTTTACAAATCTTGTACCAAAACTAGACACAGGACCAATATCACGTAAATTACTAACTCCTGGATATATTCCATTAAATTGATCTACATTTTCTACTATTGACGAAACATGGTCATTTATTTCTCCAAGTGTAAAAGTAGAAACATTATTGTTTAAAGGATTTTTTTCTAAATTTAAAGGAATTTCATAATAGCCATTTTCATTTTTTACTGCGGAACTGTAAGTTTTTGTAAGGATTATATCTTTATCTGCTGGAACATCACGGAAGGTTAGATTTACATTGCCAGTTAAATCTAATTGCAAGGTATAATCTGATTTTGCAACTAAACTATTATTTCTGTAAACTTTAATTTTAAAATCATTAAAACTTACTTGATCATAAACATTAATCACAAACTGATTAATTTGACCATTTGCGATAAATTGTTGTAAAACAGGTTGTTGACTTAATTTATTTGCTTTAGACCATCCATTTTCTAGATTAAAATCTGTCCTATTTTTATATTTCCTAAGGAAAGTTTTCTTAGTTTCTAAAGAAAACAAATTATTTTCACTTACATAGGTAAATTTACCTTGCACTAAGTCGAATTGAAATACAATATCTCCTGTGTTTTGTATATTTTTATATTGTATTGGAAATCCTAACTCGGTATCATTAATACCTTCACCTATTACATATGAAAAAATCTTTGTTCCTGTAAATTGCGATGATTCATAAACTGTAGGATCTGTCAATTGAACAGCATTTTTATCATATAAATCAAACAATGGAGCTTGATTAACGGATAGTTTTTCTTGACCGATATTCCAAGTCGTTCCATTATAATATAAATATTTTCCCCTATTTTTCAAGCCACTTGTAACTAATACATTTTCGTTTTCTAACGGAATAGAATCTTCTTCTTCTTTTAAACTTATCTGTACCCTATTGTTTATAGTAACAAATGTTACTTTATAAATTCTACCATTAACAAAAGTATCAGGGTCCGCAGTAAACAATATACGTTGTCCTTCAGTTAAGTCTACTCCATCAATATTGTAGCCAAGAGAACCTTCTATAGTAGAAAAAACATCAACTGTATAATCATCAAGTAAATCTACATTTACTTTGCTTTTTGTTCCAAAATTAAACAGTTTAAGGCCAGCTTCAAATTCAATAATAGGTCTACTAGCTCTTAAATTTTGATCTAAACTTACACTTTGTTGTGTTAATCTAGCAGATTCTTCTATTACACTTTTATGAAACCATCGATTATATCTACTCCAAAGATTTCCATCATTGCTTCCTCGATTTATCACAATATAATCTTTATTAGTAGCAAACCCTAAAGCTTCACTAAAAGGATAAAAATCAAACCCATTCGTATCAAAAGGAACTGTAATATCGTCTGTGAAAATACCACTTACACGTAAATCGTCTTGCTTTACAAGTTTTATTTTATCGCCTACACCTTCTACATACCATTCACCAGAACCATATTCAACAGGAGTTACATTGCCTGCAAATTGTACTTTAAATCCATTTGAAAAACTCCAACCGGCGCTTGTTTTATATGTTTTTTTTCCTATTATTTCTTGTTCTACATTTATTTCTGTATTTTCAATAATATCATAAATTTTTATTTGTCCTGATAAGTTAGGATCAGATTCTGATATATAAAATAACGATTCAGGTGCTTCGTCTGGAACTGTAAATTCAATTGTACCTTCTGAAATAAAATTAAGATCTATTATATTTCCGTCTAAATCGTATTTGGTTATTCCATTAGTATATAATAATGATGTGTTTTCAGTCTCGTCGTCTGGTGACACACCAGGAGTAAACGAAATCCGTGTAACAAATGCAATAGGATAATTATCGGTTGTTACTTCAAATCTATAAGTCTGTCCTTTGTACAATGTAAGTGTAGGATTATTTGTTAACCCATCTGGAGAAAATATATACGTTACATTGTCAACATTATCATTTAAATTTATAGAATAAGTGCTTTCTATATCTCTACTTTGTCCAATAACTGTTACAGTTTCAGGACCATTTGCTAGCCAAAAATATTCTCTAAAATTTACAATTTTATCCCAGTCTATGTGAGGATTCCAAGCATAATATTCCTCAGCATTTAAAACGCTATGATCATTGGTTTTGCCTGATAATATTTCGATCTTGTTTATAAAATCATTATAATCAGCATGAAAATTTACATTTCCTAAAAGATCCTCGATAACCACAGCTGGTTCAAGTTGATAATCGTTTCTTTCTTTAGTAGTATCGCCAATATAATTGTCGCCTTGTTGATATGCTTTTGCAATTTTTCTACCAAAAAATGCATTTAATTTTTCAACACTTCCTGGTTGATTTAATTGGTCTAATGTGGCCTCTAGAAATTTACTATTAAATGCAGTCCTAAAATATTTTGGTAGGTGATTTATAGATTTTCTTTTTCCACGTGAGTCACCTGCTGGTAAACTCGGTTCTTGCTGATTATCATCAAATGCCATTTAAAGATTTCCTTATTACTATGAACTCTGGATTCCAGTATTTGTCGAACTAGTGCTGGTTACTACTAAACCTGATGCTCTTAATCTTGTAGCAGTTACTGCATCTATTATTTCTAAATCATTAACTGTTGCTCCGTTAATGAAAATTTCATCAACTTCACTTTTTATTTCATACAAACTTCCAAATGATTGTGATATTTGAGATGGAACAATTATCATTGTTACAATATCAGGTGCCATTTCTTGCATAACGTATGCACTTAATTCTGAAAAATAAAACGTATCACCAAAATCCCAATTTTCTAATGCAAAAAAATTATTTACTAACGTTATTACACGTGATTTAATTTCATTATCATTTAAAACCAATTCAGGATTTTTTACTATTTTAAATTTAGATTGTAAAGAAATATCAGCCTTATCACCAAATAAAATACGATATTTTACAGGATGATAGATTATTTCATCAGTTAATGCTTTTATTTTATTGATTTCAGATCCAAATGAAATTTGTAAATTATCACTGCTAGGTGGTAAAGGTTTTACAGTTGTTCTACCTGTAAGATATCGCCTAAATTCCGTATCATAAGTTTTTGTTAACACAAAAGTATCTATTATATTACTTACACTAGGATCAATCCTTGTTGAGTCGTCTGCTGCATGAACGTATTGGAATTTTAAATTATCTCTTCCTAAAAATGCTCGATAATTTGTAATCAAAGATGTAATGCCTTGTGTTTTATTATATTGTTCAAATGTATTTGTATCAATAAAATAAAATTTTTGTGCGTCATCATATTGACTTAATGCACCTAAAGCTGATTTATTCTGCTTAACAATAATTTGCAAAATGTCATTTGAGATATAATTAAAATCTTCTACACCATCTGCGGTGTTTACTTGTTCTAAAAAGATATATTTTTCTAATACATTTATATCTGGATTTACAATAGAAAAAAACATATCAGGATCATCAACGACTCCGTCGTCGTCATTATCAAAGAAAGTAATTTGTATTTTTTTACTGTTAACATACCCAACTGGATCTCTAAATTCTTCTGTGATTTCCCATAAAAAATCAGTAGTAAAATTTGTCAAACTGTCAGGTTTGTTATTATTATTCAATATTGTAATTCTATCTTTAACAACTTTTCCAGTTAATGTATTATAAATTTTATCACTACTATCAAAATAAAATCTAATTTCACTATCACTTTCAAAAATATATCTACTAGATCTATATTCTATAATATAACTATTTCCTGTTGTGGTAAATTTTAGTAACCAACTTGCATCTAATTTTTGATTAGTACTGTCGCCAGTTTTTCCAATACTAAAATTATCAACAACATTTAAATTGGATTCTGTAATTATTCTCCATTGCCCTAAAGTCCTGTCGTACCTTAAACCAAAAGTGTTAAAAGCAAAGGCTTGATCTATAATTTGTCTTTGTACATCATCTGTAATTACTTTTGCAACACTTGGTATTATTTCTGTCAACAATGCACCGGTAGGTATAATATCATTTAATAGAACTGGTCCAGTATTATCATCATTATATAATGCACCGTTACCAGAAACATTTATAACTTTACACCATTTGTAAGTAGTTGCACCCAGGTAATTAGCTTCCCCTGTTTGTAATTTGCCGTCTGGCGTAAAGTGCTGTCCTGCCGGCGGTACAAATTTAACCATTGAATTTATTCGAATTAATTGTAATACACTACTTGTATAAGATCCTAGTTGTTGTGCTAATAAACTTTGATTTTGAAATAACCCGGTATTTAAATTAGTATCACTTGTAACCTGTAACCAAGTTATATTTAAATCTGCAGTGTCAACAGCAGGAAAACTATTATAATAATAATTCCTAATATTTTTACTGTTCAATATAGGCTGAATAACATTAATTATAGCACCTTGTATATCGGCTTGCGTTGTAAATGCAAAACTGGTTTTTTGTAAAAACTTTTCAAAATATAATATTCCATCTGTACCAAACAAATTTGTTTTGCTGTATTTTCCTGTTGCATCTAACAAATCAAAATATCTTGAAACACCGCTTGCTATACGATTTATACTTTTTAATTTTACTATTTCTTGACTAACAGCTAATGGTCCTATTTGATAATCTTCTGCCGTAATAAGCCTATTTTGAGTGTAATAATTAGCCGGTGCCCTAAGTTTTATGCTTTCATTTGTTTCAGAGACTGAAGCATTTTCTATTGAAGAAACTAGTTCATAAGTTAATGTTAAGGTTTCTTGAGTATTAGTCCGAGTTACATAAGGAATATCAATACTGATACCTGCCATGTCTCTTGGAGTAATTGTTAAATTTTCATTTGCACTAGTGCGATAATAAACACGGAAATCTCCGGAAGGCAAATTTCCAAAAACACCATCAGAAAATATAATACTAATTCTATCTTCTACCCTTGTTAATACACTATAAATGTTCCTAATTTTCTTGGACAAACTATTATAAATTACATTATTACCTTCAACTGCATCAACTTTTGTCCATAGCTCTTCCTCTATTTGTTGATTATTCAAACTATACAACCAAACATCGGTATTATTAATGTTTGCAACATCTATCGCAACTACTTGATTTGTGCTAGGATTGGTAATTGAAAATTCTCCATCTTCTAACAACCCTTGTTTAAAAAGGCTAAAAAATCCAGTATTAGAACTTCCTGGTCCTTTACCGTCTTCTCTATATAATAACGAAAAAAATTCTCCTGGCAATGGATCTTTTTCAGTAATATCTGTTTCAAAATCAGATCCTACAATCTGGAAGTTTTTACTACTACCGTTGATAGATCTATTAAACGTATAAACCGGAACACCTGTTTGAATACTGTTAAATTGATATTGTTGTGTAGTGATTCCACTTATTGTTGCAGACTTTGTAGGATTACCAAACACCTTATTAGCAGGCAATGCCCTATTAATTATTTTAATAAATTGTTCATACCAATTTGGATTACTTGGATCATTCCACGTAATAGTTTGATTTTGTAAATTTATACCATTTGAATCAACCACAGATTCTGTTGTACTAACATCAACTACTTTTAATAATCCTTTTGCACAGATGTTTCTTTTTGGATTATAACTTAATAATCTTGCTAGTCTTAATACACTTTCTCTGCGTTCTGCTAATTCTAAATAATTTTCTCTTGCATTTAGATCTATCCTAAACGCAATATTTTGTCCTAAAAAAGCAATTAGATCAATTAGTGCAAGATATTCAGAACTTTCAATATAATCATTAAAATCTTCTGGATAATTTTCTCTTATATAATCAATTAATATACGTCTGAGGTTATCAAAATCATAACTTTTGAATTCTGCATTCCTGTATGATTGATAAATTCTTTTCCAATCCTCAGCAACTAATAATCTATTTTGCCTATCAGTTAACGACATCGCTTTTTCCTTTTAAGATATTTATCGTAACTAAAATATACGTACTTTACTAATTAGTTAAAAATCCGTTGTTTTCGTCAAACTGTAGCCGCATTTGTTCACTTATATTATAAGGCAAATATAATAAACTACATTCTATTTGTAACCCACTTTCGTATTGATCAACTATAACATTATTAACGTCTAAGCGAGGATCTAAAGTTATAATTGCTGTTACATCATCAATAATAGCGTTACGCAAATCGTCAGTTAAAGGATCAAAAATAACATCCCAAATTATAGTACCAAAATTAGGATCAGATAATTTTTCTCCTTGCCTTATGTGAAAATGATTAATTAGATCTTGCTTTATTAATGCTAAATCATATAATACAGGATTAGTACTTTCTGGATTTACTGTGCTTATTCCTCGGTAGGCAGTAACGTTTGCCGTATAAGGTGTTTGAACTTTTATGTTTGATTTAACCCTAACTTGTTTTATAATATTTTTTTCTAAAATACTCATTTTCCATCCTTAATTGCTTTTACGGAATGTATCAGGAACTGATGCTAGTTCTACTTCTTCTTGCACTACGCCCTTGTTTGCAATAGCATCTGTTTTATCAGGTTTAAATTTCATAGGATCTAAATTTTCATGACTTTTCCACGGTTCGTGCTCTGGAATCCTAATCGGAATAAATGCTTCAGTGGCATCCTTAGCATCACCTGCTGTAGCTGCACTTGGGCCATTCATATGAATAGCTCCTGCTGTTTCAATATGTTGACTGCTACTAATATTACTAGTTCCTCCACAAGTAATTTTACCATTTGCTCCAACTTTTACTTGCCAGTCTGATCCACTTTGCATACTAATTTTTTCTCCTGCTTTTAAATTAGTATCTTTTCCAGATTGTATGTTTAATTCTTCGCCTACTTTAAAATGTGTTGTTTTTAATGATTCAAAATATATTTCTTCATTTGCTTTGATATGAACATTACGCATTGCTTCAAAATTAATATCTCTTTCTGTTTTAATATTAATATCTTGCTCAGTATGCATACTAATACTATCTTTTGCGTATATGTCAATTTTACCATTATTAGTAAGTTCTATCCATGTTGTGCCTTGTGAGTTAATAATGTAAATAATATCTTCAGTATTGTGCATTAAAATCTGATGGCCAGTCCTTGTACTCCAACGAGTTAGTTCATTGTGCAAAAATCTTTTATCTCCAGATTTGTCTCCAGCTTCTAAGTTTGCATATTCAGGTCCGTCATCTTTAGCGGAATATTTACGAAGTAATGTTTGATCGCCATCGTCCATTACAAAACTTGTACCTCCGAATCTATCTACCGATATTTTTGTCCTACCATATTCTTCACCGTATTCCCATTTTAATCCAGACTTATTAGTTGGTCCGGGCGAACTCCAACCAAAAACCATACTAGGAACTTCTCTCCTTGCACTACTGGTATTGGTTCCTCTTAGATGATCTTTATCTAATCCTTGTTTTACTAAAATATCTAATCTATCTTGATTTACAGGTTTTATAAATTTAGTAGGATCTGCACCACTTTGTTTAAGTTCTTTATTATATTCTGCAACAGGAGATAATTGACTTGCATTAGAATATCCTGTACTTGCATGACCAGGCACCTGGAAATTCATATACCTATCTTGTATACAACCAATCCAAAATCCAAAAGAGTAATTATTTTCTGCCATTAATACTAAAACTTTTACGCCTACATCTGGCGGTACAGCCCAAAAACCATAACTTTTTTGTGTAGAACCATATGTATTATTTGGACTAACTGCGTCACGAGGAGTAACTCCATAAAAAGGACTTACATAATCACATGGAATAATATACCCTGTTCCGTCGCCAGGGTTACCAGATTCTGTAATTTTTAAAATTTCTACTTCTAACCTTCCCATGTAATCTGGATCTAAATGATTTACTATCTTGCCAATATAAGGTCCAGTGGTATTCATCCATGAAGGTTTTGATCCTCTTTTATATTTGTTATTTTGTTGATTAATTGGTCCTAGCATCTTTTATCTTTAAATTTGAATTATGGTCCAGCATCAATAACGTCTTGTGCTATTCCTGTTTGTGTTTTTCCTGCGGTTGGTTTTTCTGCCATTGCAGTTTTTGCTTCTGCACCAGCAGATTTAGGTTTTGGTTCAGCAGCTTTGCTTGTTACTGCAGTTGGCTTAATATCGTAATTTTGATTCTTTCTGCGATTCATGCTTAACACTTGGGTAAACAACCCGTCTTTGAATCGACTTATTGCGGTTTGCACTGCATACAATCCACTGAAAGCTGGAACAACTCCAGCTCCGGTAAAATCTTGCCATCCAGTTTCTTTATAATCAATTGGTGTTCTAAACGTAACCAATACATCAACTTCTTCTCGTTGGTAATCCATAGTTCCATCTTTTGTTAAGTTAATTGAAACTGGATTTGCATCAGCTGAATAGTTGCCGAACCCGCTATCTGCAATGTAGTAAGGATCGCCCCAGATTGATAAATTAACCCTTGCTAGATCTTTTTCATTATTTAAAAACGCATCATTTATAGCCCTAGCGATACTAATTTTATCATATGTTCCAAGTGAACCACCTACTCCACCAGTGGTAGTAGACATATTTTCTTCTAATGTAAGGTTACCAGCAGTGCTGCTTTCTCCAGTACCTGTTTCTGTAGAAATTTGTACTTCTTGATCTTGCTTGTACATCTGATCAGATTTTTTATTCCTATTTGCTAATGTTTTATTACCACCGCTACCTTGATAGGATACATAAAATGCACTATCAAATGTTAAATCAAAATCAATTATATCATCATTTTTTCCAGTGTACAAATAATCATATTCTTTGCAAGCCTGAGAAACTAAATTATCGTACCCAGGATAAGCTTCTGATATAGGGCCGTACTTACTGACATGCGCTCTAAAAGGCAGCACAGCAAATACATATACGTTAGGATGTCTTCCACCTTTAGATTCTTGCGCTGGGTCGTCAACTACATAGCAATGAGTTTCGATCTTAAAATAAGGAATCATTCCATTTTCATCTGGCGTTGCATCTGCAATTTTTTTACCATAATCACTTAATAAAATTAATTCTTCAAGCATATCAATTATGCTTGTTCCTGATTTAAAAGTTATAACAGTTCCATTTTTCCTTAACTGTATGCGACCTCTTTCAAATAATCCTGGTTCATCTTCACTCTCAGTAAATCTAGGTTTACCAAATGGTTGTTTTTTTCCAGAGGTAAAATCATCAACAATTTTAGCAGTACCAATTTCATTAACTTTAGCTTCGTTTTCTGCATAAGATTTTGCAGCTATGCCTGGATTACCTACAACATTTTTTAATCCTTTTACCTTATCTACTTCTCCGGCAAACCTAGGATCAACACTGCCTACATTTGTTCCTCTACCTGATTCCCATAATTCATCTACATTTACAGTTGCTCCTGAATCACTAGATCCGCCACTGAAAACAGTCTTAGCAGAAAACCTTTCGGGACCGTTTTCTTTTGGAAACATTATTACATATTGATCTGGTGTTAATACGTCTCCATTTGCTTTTTTTTGTGCTTCGCGATTATTAAAATGAGTTGCAATACTGTAAATACCTTTTTGACACAGTTCTAATAAACTTTGTCCTTCTAATTTTAAATCCGCTTTTGAATCCATGATAACAGAATTAAAATTCTGTTCTGCCCAAGGATTGCATTCTGCACTGTAAGTGCTACCGCTTTCGGTAACTTTCATGTCTAATTTATTAAATTTTAATGGAAACAATCTACGTAAAGTTGGCTTATTTACTATTTTTCCATTAATATCCCACCCTATAAAATCTAAAGTTAATAAAAAAGGCGCTTGCCTATAATTCTTGTATCCGGCATTTCCTGCAGCTATTTGTAAAACCTGTAAAAAAGTCCCCATACTAAATGGTTCTAAAACATCAAAAGATACTTTATGTTGATTTGATTGTTTATTTCTTATATTTGGTGCTATTTGATGTTCTATTTCTACATTATCTATAAAAAATTCAAATCTTTTGTCGGTTTCTACGGCTAGAGTTACTTTTTTGTTACCTAACCCGCCTCCTGATTTTAAAATACCTAATTTAGGTGGTTCTTTACGATATGTTCCTTCGGGATCATTTACTTCAGCTTGAGATAAACAATATAATGTAAAAATATAATTATATGATGCAAAATCTTTTAAATCATTAGGCAATGCTAAAGATCTAGGTTTTTCAGCAGATTGTCCATTTTTTTTTGGATTTACTGTTGCCTTGTTAACAGATTCTGACGATGATTCAACTGAATCTGCTGTTGCAGGTGACGGTCTAAGTTTTATTGCTGGTCTTGTTTTTCTTACAATTGCTACCATAATTTATTATCTTTACAATCCTAAAAATCTTTTTAAATTTCTTGCTTTTGGTAAAAATATAGGCACGCCTGCTTCCATGTCATAAACTGGATCTTTTATAACATCCATGTTCCTTTGGGCAAAAACCCACCAAAGTCTATGATCATTATATAAATCAAATGCTAATAAATCAGGTCGATGAGTATACTGCGGTTCTAATGTATAAAGAATATCATTATCTTCTGCTGGAATTGGCCTAATATTTAATATACTTAAATATTGTTCTCCTACAACAGGTGTTCTATACCATGGACTGGACAAATTATATTCTGCCATTATAAATATCCTACTTTTCCGCCTAAATAAGCTCCTTTTACAAATTCATCAAGCGAGAATTCTTCAACGCTTGATCTACTGTAAATAGGAGTAAGTGTTACACTTATATTACTGTTGGTAGGAACATATGTTCCTTTTTTTCCAGTAACTGTTTCTGTTAATATATAATCAATATCTGGTGATAAATCCGTTGTCCAATTTGTTACAATAACTGGCACGTTGCCAAAAATATGATCACCATATCCAGACAATTTTACAACTGGAGGGGGCGCTCCTTGATTAGATGTTTGACCATAAGCCATTTTAGTTACACTTCTTAAATAATGTATAACTGCAAGATAATATAGTCCATCTACTTTATTTTGAACTGTAAAAGGACCGCTAATTGTGATATTTTCTGGTTGTGAATTTTGATAGCCATAAAATGGATAATTACTATGTATTGGTTTTAACGAATTATAACTAGCACTATTTCCAATAAAAACACTTGGAGTATAAGGCCAGCACATTCCACCAGTTTTTAATAAAGGCGCTAAAACAGTACTTGTTTTCCAATCATCAGGTATACTTAATTTCACCCTCCAGTCAAGTGGACCTCTAAATGTAACTTTTTTTTCAGTTTGTTTTGCAGGTTCAGCACCAGGCATGAGATTTTTGCTTCGGTTACCGGATATCGAAGCTTTTATACTGTTTACTCCATCTTGTATGCCTACTTCTACAGAATCAATTGCTCCTGTTGTAGCATCCCATGCACCTGAAGCAAATGATTTAGCCTCTCCCCATGCAGATCCAAGTGAAAATTCACCTGAGCCTTCGGGTACTTTACCTTCTCTTTTTTGTCTTTCTAATGCTCCACTTACTAATGAATCACTCATTATTATCTCCTGTTAAGTATTTATTGACTTTTTTAAATACATATATTATAAT
>Ga0181591_10002931_pt1 | contig 14731 bp, 17 predicted proteins | sample 071ome_33_FD_133757 | JGI IMG/M metagenome (GOLD analysis project Ga0181591, IMG submission 133757) | Coastal salt marsh microbial communities from the Groves Creek Marsh, Skidaway Island, Georgia - 071412AT metaG (megahit assembly) | ecosystem: Environmental > Aquatic > Marine > Intertidal...
GCATCGCTTTGACATCTCCGACCCATTCCGGTTTCCACGTCGCCATGCCGAGGATCAACAGCGCAAAGGCGACCGACAGGATCAGCCCCGGCACGATGGCGGCGATGAACAGCACCCCGACCGATTGCTCGGCGATAAAGGCGTAGACGATAAACAACAAGCTGGGCGGTATCAGCATGCCCAGCACCGACGATCCCGCCACGACGCCGACAGAAAAGCGTGCCGTGTATCCCTGCGCCATCATTTCCGGCGTCGCCACGCGCGTAAACACGGCAGCCGACGCGATAGACGAGCCCGTGATCGCCGCAAACACGGCGTTTGCGGCAACGGTGGCGATCCCCAGACCGCCGCGCACCCGACGCAACGCCCATCGCGCAACCTGAAAGGTTTCCTTGCCCACGTCGGCGGCGGCCACCAGCAATCCCATGAGAACAAAGAGCGGAACCACGCCGAAGAAGTAGTTCTTCATGTATTCGGCGCCCGCCTGCGGGAGCATGCGTTCGGCGATAATCGTATTGCCCTTCATCATCCAGATGCCGCAGAAGCCGAGAACGATCAGGGCGATCCCGATCGGCATCCCGGCATAGATCAGGATCAGCATGCAGACAATCGAGAGGATGCCTATCTGCGCATTCGACAGTTCGGCGGATGTCAGCAGATAGATGACAATCGCAAAAGCCGCCAGCGCAATCAGCCAGCCGTAACCTCGTTTCGCGCCGCTGTCGCTGTCAACAGGCTTGCGAAGCGCCCGCCCGGCACCCGCGAGTTCGCGGACGAAACGCAAAACGAATTCGAAACCGGTGGCAACGGCGCCGACCAGCAGGATCAGATAGAACGGCCAGACGATAAAGGTAACGACGCCCGGCACGCCCGCAATCTCGTTCTCGACCCAGGCGTCCGAGAATTCACCCCAGAATCCTTGGACCATGATCAGGAAGACGACAATGCCGAACAGGTTGAAGATCGCGTTGAACGCGCGCCCGGCGAAGGGGCGTTTGACTTCAAGCCATTCGATAAGAAGTTCGGCCCGGGTGAACCGGCCCGCGTGCAGCGTGTTCGCAAGTTGAAGATAGATAGTGCCCGCGATCGAAAACGCGATGATTTCGGGCACGCCGTTCAGCGGATGGTTGAGAACATTCCGCGAAAAAATATCGGCGCAGATGATCAGCATCATGCCGAACACCCACAGGGTGCCGATGCTGTTCATCAGATTGGTCAGGCCGTTGAACAAGCGAACGGGGAGTCCGGCTATGGACTCCCCGCCCGGTGTGTCACCCGACTGTGCGGGATCTGTCACACGTGTTCTCCGTCAGAAGGTCAGATCAGAGGCCTTCGTCCCAGTTGCGCAGTGGCTTGGCGCCCGATGCGCGCGCAACATCCATGAAGGTCTTCATGACAGCCTTGGCCGGAATGCCTTTCTTTTCGTTGGCATCCACCCATTCCTTGGCGATGTTGGGCATGACTTCGGCCCACTTCCGGCGTTCCGCCTCGGGGAGCGTCGAGACGACCGCACCCTGCTTCGCCATCAGTCCCATGAATTTAACGGCGTTCTTTTCGATGATCGCCGACTGTTTCGCGGAATATTCGTCACCCAGCTTCTTGAAGATGTCCTGCATATACGCGGGCAGGGAATTCCAGGTGTCCTTGTTCATGGTGATGGCGCCTGAGATCGGGCCGCCCATGTCGACGACAGTGATGTACTTGCCGACTTCATGCAGCTTGAACGGGAACATACCGGTCGTGATCGTGATACCGCCATCGGCGACACCCGTTTTCACACCGTTGTAATACACCGGCAGACCGCCGTTCACGGCGACAGCACCCGTGCCGCGGACCCAACCGGCCAGCGCATCAGGTGCATAGAGTTTCTTGCCGTTCAGGTCGGCGACCGACTTCACCGGGAACTTGGTGAACAGGTTGTACGTGTCCGCGACCTGAGTACCGAGATACACCTGGTTGTGCTTGTCCCAGGCCTTGTTCATCGCCGGCACGTCTCTGTGAAGCTGCTGACCGATCGTCGTCAGAACATTGACGTCGCCGGTCACGAACGGCGCATAGAACGACACGTTCATCAGCGGCATCTTGATCGGCTCCCAAAGGGTGCCGACCCAGCCGAGATCGGCCAGACCGTTCTGAACGCCTTCCAGCGTGTTCTTGAAGTTGTACAGCGCCCCGGCATAAGCCTGGGTCCACTGGATGGTGTCACCCTTGCCGGCGGCCTTCACGCGCGCCATCGATTCCGGCACGACGTGATTTTTGATCATCGCCACCCAGGGCACGATCGGCGGATGGCTGGACCCGGCAGTAAGCTTGTAGGTCTTGGCCGATGCGCTTGATGCGCCAAGTGTCAGCGCAACTCCGGCAGCTGCCGCTGATGCGACAAGTGTTTTCGAAAGTGATTTCATGACGTTACCTCCTGCGTAACTCTGTTTAGTGCAATCGTTTGCACATTTCGTTGTAATAGATTTCATTATCACGGAATATCCGACGCATGCCAACCACATAAGAAACGCGCTTTACGGGCGAATTTTGCGCGCCGGACTGCCGCCGAACACAGGGAGATACCAGAAGATGTCCAAGACGCTGATCAAGAACGGAACGATCATTTCGATGGACCGCCGGGTGGGCGATTATGCCAAGGGCGATATCCTCGTCGATGGCGACAGGATCGAGAAAATCGGCAAATCCCTGCGGTCCCCCGGCGCAAAAACCATCGATGCCGCCGGCATGATCGTCATACCCGGCTTTGTCAACGCCCATATTCACACATGGCAAACCGGCATTCGGGGCGTCGCGGGCAACTGGTCCATCCCGCACTACCTTCACGAGATGCACGCTCATATCGCGCCCCGCTATACGGCCAATGATACCTATCTCGCCAACCTCGTCGGTGCGCTGAACCAGATTAATCTGGGAGCGACGACCATCTTCGACTGGTGTCACAACAACGCGACCTCGGGACATACTGACGGCGCAATTCGCGGGCTTGAGGAAGCCGGGATCCGCGCCGTGTTCGGTCACGGCTCGCCGAAACCGGACGCGAAGCAAGGCGCCCTGCCCTTCACCCACATTCCCCACCCGCGGTCCGAGCTTGAACGCCTGCGCAAGGGCGCGCTGTCGGACGATGACGGGATGATTACCCTCGCGATGGCCGCGCTCGGCGTCGACTTTTCCATCTGGGATGTCACGGAACACGATTTCCGTCTAGCCAAGGAACTTGACCTGCTCATCAGCACGCATGTCTGGGGAGCGCCCAACCGACTGAACCCCGACGGATACAAGAAGCTCGCCAAACTCGGCCTGCTCGACAAACGGCACAACATGGTGCACGGCAATTACCTGTCGGATGACGAACTCAAAATCGTTATCGATTCCGGCGCCTCCGTCACCATCACCCCCGAAGTCGAAATCCAGATGGGGCATGGCGCGCCGCTCATCGGCCGGGTCCGTGCATTGGGCGGCAAGCCGTCGCTTGGCGTCGACGTGGAATCAAACATTTCCGGCGACATGTTCACCGTCATGCGCATGGCTCTGCAGCCGCAGCGGATGCTGGACAATCAGGCGGTCGCGAAGGCAACCAAGGCACCGGCGCAGACGCTGTCCATCAAGCCGCGCGAGGCCCTGCAATGGGCGACGATCGATTCCGCCCGCGCGCTGGGACTCGACAAAAAGATCGGATCGCTCAAACCCGGCAAGCAGGCCGATATCGTCCTGCTGAACGGCAACGACCTGAACCTTTTCCCGGTCAACAATCCGATCGAGAGCGTCGTTTTCCATGCCAATGGCGGCAATGTCGATACCGTCATGATCGCGGGCAAGATCGTGAAGCAGAACAAGAAACTGAAATACCGCGGGCTGGAGAAAAAAATGGAACAGCTCGCGCGTTCGGGACGAAAAATCCTCAAAGGCGTCAAGCTGGCCGCCTAACGAACCGGCGAGGGCCTGCTATCCGCCAGGCTGTCTCTCCGTCGTGCTGGACACCGCATGGCGGTTTGGTCATGCTCGGCCGCCATGACCGCCATCGACTATTTTCCCGCGAATTACGCGCAGGGCCGTGACCGGTTTCGCGCCGCCGCCGAAAAGGCCGGCGCGGAAATCCGCACCTACGATTCCGGATCGGCCGGGCCGGACGGATCCCCCGTCTCCACGGACGTTGCCCTGCTCGGCAATCCCGGCGCACCCAACGTCTTCCTCTGCAATTCGGCGACCCACGGCGTCGAAGGATTCTGCGGATCGGGTATTTTTACCGGCATGCTCGAAAGCGGAGAAACTGCGGAGCTGCCGCCCAACGTGCGCCTGATCCTGATCCATGCGCTTAACTGCCATGGTTTTGCATGGTTGCGCCGGGTGACAGAGGAAAACGTCGATCTCAACCGCAATTTCGTCGATCACAGCAAATCCCATCCGAAGAACGCCGAATACTCCAAACTGCATCCGGCCGTCCTGCCGGATGCCTGGGACGAGCAATCCATCGCCGCCTCGACAGCGAAACTGGAAGCCTATGCGTCCAAAACGTCGCTCTACAAACTGCAGTCGGTGCTGACCGGCGGCCAGTATGACTATCCCGACGGCATTTTCTATGGAGGCCGCGAACCGACGGCGGCTCACAGGCGGTTCCTCGAAATCGTCGAAAATCACGTTGCAGGTGCCCGGCATGTGCTCTTCCTGGACTGGCACACGGGTCTCGGCCCATACGGCGCCGGCGAACTGTTGGGCATGACGCGACCGGGAAGCCCGCATGGCGACCGGGTCAGCAAATGGTTCGGGCACGGGCTGGAAACCCCGGCGGAAGGCCAGGCCACGTCGGCGCCGCTCACGGGAACGATCGGATCGGGCCTGCGGCGCCGTTTTGCCGACACGAATACGGAAGTAACCAGCCTGACGGTCGAATTCGGCACCTATCCGGTGCGTGAGGTATTGATGCCGCTGATCGCAGATAACTGGCTGCATGCGAAAGGCGATCCCGACAGCGATATCGGGCACGCGATCAAGTCGCAAATTCGAAAAGCGCTCTATCCCGACGAGGACGACTGGAAAGAACTCGTCTGGGTCCGCGGCCGCCAGATCATACGGCGCGGAATCGCCGGGCTGGGAGAACTATAGCCCTGTCCCTGCCCAGCGTTTCTCGCCTCACCCCTTCATCGCTTCTTTCACGCGTTCCGGCGTAAACGGCATGTGCCGCAACTTGGCGCCATTCAATGCGCGTATGGCATTTGCCACCGCGCCGGGCGTGGACGGCAGGCCGAGTTCGCCCACCGCGGTTGCCTTGCCTCCGCCGGCAAGCACCTTGACCTCGATATTCGGCACGTCGGACTGACGGAACACTTCGTAGTCGTGGAAGTTGCTCTGTTGAACCATGCCGCCTTCGAGCGTGACCTGCTCCTTCAATGAATGGCTGAGCCCGTAGATGATCCCGGATTCCATCTGCGCCACGATATTGTCGGGATGCAGCGGAATACCCGGGTCGACCGACATCCAGAAATTGTGGACTTTGATTTTCCCGTCGGCATCGACCGAACATTCGGCCACGCCGCAGGACAGCGTACCGTTGTATTCGGCAAAGGCCATGCCAAGCTCGGTTTCGGTCCGCTTACGTTTCCAGTCCGACATATCGGCGACGGTCTGAAGGACCTTTTCGACGCGCGGATTGGCCGCAAGTTTCAAGCGGTACTCCAGCGGATCCACGCCCTGATCGCGTGCCAGTTCGTCGATCGTCACCTCGACCGCGAACTTGGTATAGCCCGCGCCGATGCCGCGCCAGGCCGACAGACGCGCGCCCCGTTTCTCACGGACATGCTCGGTTTTCCAGTTGGCGATCTTGTAGAACGGAATTTCCGAGCCCTTCATGACGAGGATGTCCTTGCCCTTGGACTTTTTCAGCCGGTCCGGATTGGTGTAACCGATGGCGGATTCGCCGACCACGCGGTGCTTCCAGCCAACGATGTTGCCGTCCTTGTCGAGGCCCACATCGATCTTGTGCGCCGTCATCGGCCGCATGCGTCCGGCAGCCACGTCGTCCTCGCGGCTGTAGATCACCTTCACCGGCGTACCGCCGCCTAGGATCTTGGAAACCAGCACGGCATCGACCACGAAGTCCGGCTGCGCGCGGCGCCCGAACCCGCCGCCGATCATCTGCGGATGCAGCGTGATGTTCTGCGGCTTGGTTTTGAGCACCTTGGCGGCGGCAAACGTTGCGATGGACGGACCCTGGGTCGAGGCCCAGATTTCCGCGGACTTGCTGTCGGCGCTGACTTTGGCCGTCGCGTTCATCGGCTCCATCTGGGCGTGATAGGTATGTTCCGTCGAAAACTCGAAGCTTTTGATTTCAGCCGCGGCTTTCATACCGGCATCGGCGTCGCCCTTTTTCTTCCATTCGATGGGAGCGACATGGGGTTTACGCGCATGTGCCCGGTATTCATCGATGGCCTTCGCGCTATCGAACGCATCGCCCGGAGCCTCGGACCATTTCACGTCCAGCGCTTCTCGTCCCGCTTTCGTCGCTTCGACGGTCTCGCCGACCACCGCGACGCCATAGGGCAGTTTGACGACGCGTTTCACGCCCTCGACCTTCATCACATCCGCGTCGTTCACCGACATCGGCTTGGCCTTGGATACCGGCGAACTTTGGATAGAAGCGTACAGCATGCCCGGAACCTGAACGTCCATGCCGTACTGTGCCGTACCGTTGGTTTTCGACGGCACGTCGACGCGGCCCACATCCTTGCCGAGAATGCTGTAATTCGCGGGCGTCTTTACCTTGTCGGGGTCGACCTTGGGCATCTCCGAAGGCGCCTTCGCGAACTTTGCGATTTCGCCATAGGTCATGGATTTCCCGGATCCGTGCACCACTTTGCCGGGCTGCGTGCTGCATTCGGCGGCGGACACTCCCCACTTGGCGGCGCAGGCATCGATCAGGACCTGGCGCGCCTGAGCACCGGCCATGGTCAGCGGCTTCCAGTAGCCCATCACCGACAACGAGGCGACGGTATGCTGAATGCCCCGAAAGATCGGATTGCCGTATAGCTTGGGATTGGACGGCGCCAGTTCGACCTTCGCCTTGTCCCAGTCGGCGTCCATGTATTCGGCGACGATCATCGGCAGGCAGGTCATGATCCCCTGCCCCATTTCCATCGCCGGCGCGACGATCGTGACCGTATCGTCCGGCGACACGGTGATATAGGCATTCAGCCGGTTGTCGCCGGTCGCGCCAAGCGCTTCGGCGGCATCGCCCGCCACGCCCACAACGGTAACGGCAAACGTCAGGCCGGCGGCCCCGCCCATGAAACTGCGGCGGCTGACGGTCATTTCGGGCATATCGATTTTGCTGATCTCGTTCATGCCTTAACCCTCCTTCGCGGCGCGCTGGACAGCGCGCACTATGCGGGGATACGTGCCGCAGCGGCAGATATTGGAATTCATGTGCGCCACGATTTCCTCGCGCGACGGGTTTTTGTTTTCCGAAAGCAGTTCTGCCGCCTTCATAATCTGGCCAGACTGGCAGTACCCGCACTGCGGCACCTGTTCGGCGGTCCATGCCTTTTGCAGCGGATGGTCGCCGTTTGGCGCCAGGCCCTCGATTGTCGTGACCTTTTTCCCTTCGACATCCGCCAGCGCGGTCTGGCAGGAAAACACGGCCTCTCCGTCCACGTGCACCGTGCAGGCCCCGCACAGGCCTGCCCCGCAGCCGAACTTGGTGCCGGTCATCTGAAGATGTTCGCGCAACGCCCAGAGCAGCGGCGTATCGCCGTCGGCTCCGACGGACTGAGCCTTTCCGTTAACAGTAAATGCAACCATGGCAGATTTTCCTCTCGCTGATCGAAATAACTAATTCTTTTTCGCCGCGCACAGCGGCGCGGCTCTTGAAGAAAAGTCTATCGGGGGAAAATCGACCGGTCACACGGAATCGGACGGTCACGCTTTTTTGTTGTTTCGGATTGTGTCGAAACGTACCGGTCCGCCGACCGTTTCAGTGCGTCCAGTTCTTGTCCCGGCTGTGCGCAAAATTGTCCGAATAGGATTTTTGCTTCGTGGTGCGGGCCTTGGGTTCGCTGACCTGATAGTCGAGGCCTTTCTTTTCGCAAAATGCGATGGCGTCCTCGCGGCTGGCAAAGCGCATCCGGACCTGATTGCGGGTATCGCCCTTCCCGACCCAGCCCATCAGGTTGTCGTTGCGCACCGGGGCAATGGGTTCAAATTCGACAAGCCACTGGCGGGTTTTTGCACGACCGGACTGCATGGCTGTTTTTCGAGGTTGATAAATACGAACTTTGTCCATCCGACACTAATTTCTTATTGCCCCGTCGCTCTTTATGGGTCTCTTGGTTTGAAAGGTCAAGTTGCACCGCCATGCCTTGCCTGATAGCATGAGAGTGTCGTTTGCGAAGATAACTTTATTGCTGGAAAGCAAGAATATTAACGCAAAGATGACTGTTCACGCGGCTTCCGCTGCTCGAGAAAAAATTGAGAGGGTTCATGATTGGTAAATCCAAACTAGCGTTGTTCAGCGCAGCGCTTGGTGTAACGGGAATGCTCACTTCACCCGCAAGTGCAGCATTCGATTTCGCCGGAAAGCAGATAACCATTGTTATCGGCTATGGGTTCGGTGGTACATACGGAAAATATTCCAGGATGTTCGCGGAGCATCTCAAAAAACATATCCCCGGGAATCCAAACATTATCGTAAGCTCTCGCCCCGGTGCCGGTGGCATGAAAATGACCAACTTTGCGGCAAAGGCACTGCCTGCAAATGGTCTTAACTACATTGTTCCTCCTGATACCTCCGTTATTGTTCAACTTATGCGCCCCGAAAAAGCAAAGTACGACATGCGGAAATTCACTTGGATCGGCAGCGCCAACCAAACCAACGTTATCATGGTCGTGCGCTCAGATACGGGGGTTAAGAAATGGCAAGACCTTCGCAACAAAACCGTTCCGATGGGATCTACCGGCCTTGGCTCGACCGCATATATCATGCCAAATCTCGTAAATTCACTTCTCGGAACGAAGATGAAGGTAGTTTCCGGTTACAAGGGTTCATCAAAAACCGGCCTCTCGGTTGAACAGGGCGAAAACCTCGGCGCAGCGTTCAACTGGCTATTTTGGAAGTCAAAGTACGAGCGGTGGTTCCAGGGAGACAAGCCTTTCGCGAGAGCGGTAATGCAGATGGGCATTAAAAAGGACCCCGAACTTCCCAACGTTCCTCTGTTGAGCGATATTACTGACCCAAAATATAAGCCGATGATCAACTTTATTGGCGCACTGGGATTGATTGGTCGCGGCCTCGCTGCACCACCCGGTACTCCGAAAGAGGCCATCTCGGTCATGCAAGTTGCATGGGAAAAGATGATTAAGGACCCTGAATTTATCTCGGACGCTAAAAAGCGCAAACTCCGCGTTATAGCCACCGATGCAGCAACAATTCAGCAGGTTGTGAACGATGCAGTTGCAAGCGCCACCCCCGAGGTGATCGCAATGGCCAGTAAGGCAATCTACGGCAAATAGCCGGTCTCAGGCTCGTCACGTAAACGGCCCCCTCTTAGAGGGGGCCGTTGTTATGTGCACCGCATGAACCTAATTTTAAGTGCAGGGTGATAGTAACTTGGATACATAAACTCTATACACCCGAGTTAACCGCCATCTAGAGTGCAAAAAATGCCAACGTACAAATACAACTCAGCAGATAACCATATCGACCAGCGATGGATCCCCGCGAATTTGTGGCAGGATCGTGTTCAGGAAAAATTCCGAAACGACGCGCCTAAGGTCATCGAACATGACGGGTCTTGGGTTTGGGAGTGGGAAGGACGCGTCTTCGCAGGACGCGACGGAGGTGCCGCTGACAGTCCCGACAACCGCAACACTCTCGAGGCTTATTACGGTGAGCATGCCAAAGACCTGCCTGACGGTGCCCTACCGCCGGCAGATCCGGAAATAATTTTAAAGCACATGGATATGGCGGGTATCTGGGCCTATGTCGGTTACGCGTCCGTGCGCAAATGGGAAATTCACGACGTCGCTCTGCGTCATGAAGTACATCGCGTCTACAACGACTGGATGACGGAGCTGAACACCGTCAGCCCCGACCGGCTGCTGATGCTGCCGATCATGCCGGTGTTCGATCCCGAAGCCACACTCGCCGAGCTGGAGCGCGTGAAAAAGCTCGGGTGCAAGGCGGTCGAATTTCCCATCGCCGACATGGCAAAGGAAATCTGGGAAGAATGCTGGGATCCCTTCTGGTCTGCCTGCGAAGATGGCGACGTCACGGTTTGCAGCCACATCGGCGACAAGGCAGGCGCGCCCTATCCTCTTCTCGAACGCGGCGTCCGCATGGCCTATTTTTCCTGCGTGCCGTTCAGCGCGGCGAAGCCGATCTCTCAACTCGCCTATTCCGGTACGCTGATGCGCCATCCGAAACTGCGCTATAATTACGGCGAGTGCCGTGCCGGCTGGGGTCCAATGCTGTTGCAGTGGATGGACCGTCAGGCCGTCGAACGCCCCGGCCTGTTCGCCGATACCGGTCTGAAGGAAATGCCCAGCGAATACGTCAAGCGCCAGGTCACCATCACCTACGAAGAAGACTACGTTGCCGGCATGATGCTGCAGCACCCGGAATCCGGGATGGCTGACATCCTTATGTGGGGCGCTGACTATCCTCACGGCCAGGGCGTATGGCCCAACGCAGACGAAGTTATGGAGAAGACCTTCGCCGGGGTCGATCCGGAAATTCGCAAGCGCGTGGTGTTTGATCGATGCCTCGAAATGTTCCACCTTAAAGGACCGGACGCGTCGCAGATCGCGGCCTGACCGATCCGAATTACAGGAGATTACCCATGGCTAAACTTCGTCACATCGCGCTGTCCGTTCCCGATCCGGAACAAGCTGCGGACTTCTATTGCGAAGCCTTCGACATGGAGCGGGTCGGCAAGACGGATTCTCCCCTCGCCACGGGATGTTACGTGTCAGACGGCACGATCACGGTCGCCCTCCTCGCCTACAAGACGGACGAATGGGCTGGCTATGTCGAGGGCGAGGACGAGCGCGGCAAAAACTGGCAGGGCATCCATCACATGGGGTTCTGGGTCGACGACATCGACGAGACCGAAAAGAAAATCGAGGCCGCCGGCGGCAAGTATTTCCAGGGACGCCCGGACGAGAATGCACCCGACACATTCTACGAAATGAAATTCCGCGACCCCCACGGTGTGATAATCGACTGTACCCATCTTGGATGGGGCGGTTCGGTGAAGGACGTGGTGCCGGTGGACGCCGCCGAACGCGAGAAACTCGAAAAGCGTGCAGCAAAGAAAGCCGCGTCCGCGGAAGCAGCTGAATAAAACTGTTCGACAACTCTCGGTAAAGTCACATGTCGTGGCAGGCTCCCCTATCTACTCCCGCATCCTCCCCCTCGAAAAGGTGGTAATTCGCTACGCGCTGGAAACTCTGTGTTTCCGGCGTTCTTTTTCCAGTTCTCTGGGGATTACCGGAGGCAGCCTTGGGGCGCGTTTTCCTCGTTCTGCAGGGATTTCCATCATCTTCCAGACAAAAACGCTGCCCAGCTTTTTTCGGGCGCTAGCGTCCATTTTGCCGTGGCGCTGCGCGGGCGCCTTTAAGCCCAGCGCCAAGGGTCCTAGCCACGACCCAATCGCCGAAGTCCATCGCGTCGTGACGGTCAGGAAAGCCCGAGCGAGCAAAACCAGACGCGCCGGGCCGCCAATCTCATCTGGCTTGATGATCGTTTCCAAGTGGAAGTCATATTCGTCGTGCATGTGTTCCCCTGGAACTGCGTCTGCGGTAAAACTTGCGGCCCATGCCAAAAGTGACACCCGTGACCATCGAAACGATCGACGACCTGACGCGTTGGGGCTACACGTTGGCCCTCAACTGCGTTCCGTGCCGCCGGTGGGTAGACCTGGACCTGGCCGAAATGCAGGCAGCTGGCCGAGGCAAGAAATCCTTCGTAGACATGAAGTTCAAGTGCTCGGAATGCGGCGGGAAAGCTGACAAACAGCTGCGCTCTCCGCTGGCTTGGAAGGACGGGGACAGCCCGTTCGCAACAAGTCCATCTTATTAATATTTTACGTGAAAACGGCCCGATAATAACGCTGAAAAACCCATTATTTTCAATACATAATAGGAATTAGCGTGTAATTCACATAAACGTTTGGGGTTACCCGAACAGGACGCGCAGCAGGCCGTCGATAAGGAATGTGAGGAAGGGGTCCATTCGATTTAATCCTCAAATTTCGCGTCTATGTTTTTGCGGAAAACAAAGGCAATAGCCCAGATCACCGCCAATCCAATCATGGCGGTAAGCCCCCAAGTCGTTCCTGCGATAAGGCCTCCCAACCACAGGAACGACAACCCCCAGGCAATTTTCTTCCACATTTGCATCGTGGCGGAACCTCCGACTAATCGACTGCTGAAGTGTTGAGAGACAAATTTATGGCGCGAGCCTCCGCGTTATAAGTCCTAGACATTCTGGCACATCATCGAGCGCTTCGCGAAGTCTCCCAAAATTCTGCCACATCATCTAGCGCAAAGACGAAAAGCTACCTCGCGAAATCCATTGAAAGAATGCAGTCGTATGAAGGTTAGATTCCAACAGATGGTGATAGACATGACCTACCTAATCGAACGAATTTGCGCTTTTGGTGACCGTTGCTACGCGTCGGGCAACTGGGTATCCCACATGAACTCGTTCTAAGTCCTGTGCTGGGCGTTATTTACGATGACATAGACCGAACGTCGTTCGGCCGCAGGAAGTATTCGTTAGATGTGAGACACGAAACGCTCACGGAACGCTCCACGCACTGGATAACAAAACTATTGAAAATGCGTAAAATTGAGAAACGGAGCACTCAGATGAAAATCACCCAAGCAGCGACACTCTCGATAATCGTACTCGTGACAGCCTTAATTTCCGGTTCGGCCTACGCTATGAGCTGTGGCGGGACGACGCACACGCACTCCGCACAGCGGATGGCAGAAAAGTACTTCTCCCAGATGGACGCCAATGGTGACGAACTTGTGTCAGAGGCGGAATTTAAAGCGTCGGCTATGACGAAATTTGTGCAAAGCTTCGTAGCACTAAAACCGAACGCTGCGGGCTTCGTTGAAAAGAAGGCATTCCTGAAGATGTTTGTCGAAGCCCACTCGACGGATAAGCCGGAGGCGTAACTCCTCGGGTCGGCGCCTTCTAGCAATCAGACTCTGACATTCTGCCACATCGTCGAAGGCTTCGCGAAGCCTCTCAATCCCGTAGCGGTCCCGCCAGCCCGCCTGCCGCTCAAATTCCTTCATGGCACGGACCTCGCCGCAGACAGCGATGAGGATCGCCCTGCCGACCTTGTTGGTGTGCCTGAGAATGCGCCGTAACTCATGCAACGCCTCCGCCTGGGCGGGTTATGGGTCCTCCTTGGCGCTGACGCCATAGACCGCGTCCTAGTTGATCGCCCTCACGCCGATCTGCGCCGCCTCCCACAAATCCAGGAAGATTACGCCGGAGTCGCGCTGGGTCTCGTCGATCCAGCCCTTGTGAATGTAAAACGCGATCGGCCCCTCCTTCACATTCTGTGCCACGGCTGCGTGGCCCGTCCGGGCGGCCTTCAGGATGTATTTGACCTGCGGTCGGCCGTCGATGTCCTCCTCAGTCATCGGGATTGTCCTCAATCAAGATTGTCGACGCGTCATGGCCGATCGGAAGGTGCGTCGTTTCACAGTTACCGTGTTGATGACCGCCACCACCTTCCTCGGCTCCATGGTTTCCGGATCGATGACCGTAATCTCCATTTCGTAAATCACAGTTCCCGCTCCCCCTTCAGCAGATTCACGCACATTTCCAGGTAGCGGATTGCCTTGCGCAGATCCTCGATCTCGCTTTCCGGCACCGTCTTGCCCGGCTGCACCTTGTGGCAAGCTCTCATGACGTACTTCACGACGTTGCCGCGCCAGTAATCGCATATATTGCGGAGCAGAAGCTGCATCGGCTCGATCGGCCACCGTGCATAGTGGTCGGGCCGGTGAACGGGATCAGAATGGGATTTCGTCATCTAATAGATCCTTCTGCCTGAAGTCAGTCACGATCGCGCCAGGGAAGGCCTCCTTCACCTTGCCGACGACTGACCACGGCTCCTGCTCGATCAGTCGAGCGATTTCCTTAATGGTCCAAACCTCCACCCATCGACCGTTGCTGGTTTCAGCTGCGGCGGGTCCGTGGGCCTCATCAGGTACCAGGGCTATGACCTTCCCCGACGGGCTGACAGCCTCCCACACATGGGGCTTTAGGGCGCCAGCGCCCGCTTGCTCGGCCACCCGGTACAGCATCTGCTAGCCCTTCCGCATGGCGGTGCCGTGCTTCTAGATTTCCGGGAGGTCGTAGTTGAACAGAGCCTCATTCCACTTGCGGGCCTGACGGTGGAACCGTTCCCGGAGGTCGTCCGATACCGTGCGTCTGAGGCGGTCCACACCCCACTTGCGCTCCATCGCGACAGCCACCTCGTCGACGCCGTTAGCCACAGCCTGAATGCGGATGCGCTTGAGTTCCTTCGCGTCAGTCATTGTGTCGCACTCCCCTCACCGAGGGTCGGACATAGTTCATGGGTATGGCTGTGTTGGGACAGCCACTTGCGGGAAGGAGCCAAGACCTCTCCCGCAGCCTCCGGGGCTGGGGAGCGGTGTATCCCTTTTTCGCTCCCCAGCTTCCCGGAAGTTTTTTCGACGCCGCGAAGCGGCC
>Ga0181591_10002933_pt1 | contig 14727 bp, 10 predicted proteins | sample 071ome_33_FD_133757 | JGI IMG/M metagenome (GOLD analysis project Ga0181591, IMG submission 133757) | Coastal salt marsh microbial communities from the Groves Creek Marsh, Skidaway Island, Georgia - 071412AT metaG (megahit assembly) | ecosystem: Environmental > Aquatic > Marine > Intertidal...
GATGATTCGTTGTTGTTTGGGTTGCCGCGCGACGTCGCGGAACCGTTGCGAACGCTCTTCGCGTCTCAATTTATATTGTTTCTAGGCGTCGGTGCGCTGTTACCGGCGCTGCCGTTGTACGCGCAGTCGATTGGGTTGTCGTCCTCTGCGAATGGGTTGGTGATCAGCGCCCCGGCGTTGGCCATGTTGTTGTTGAACCTGCCGCTGGGGCAGGCTACGGATAGGTTTGGGCGGTTGCCTCTCATGATTGGCGGGATGTTTGTCATGGCTGGCGCGGACGTCGCCACGGCGTTGTCTCGAAGCGTCGTCGCGCTCGTTCCGGCGAGAGTGCTTTTGGGTGTGGGTAGAGCGGCGTGTGAGTGCGGGGACCGGGCGTATTTGGCGGACTTGTGCGCCAAGGCGCCGGAAAAGCGAGGCGTCATCGTCGCCGCGCAGAGCACCGTGTACGCCGTGGGATTGGTGATTGGTCCGCTTCTCGGCGGAAGGTTGATGGAGGCGTACGGCGCGCCCGCGGCGTTTTATTACGTTGCCGCCGCGGCGATCGGTACGGCTATTGGGTATTCGTTTTTGCCGGAAACGTTGACGGAGGAGACTCGAGCGCGCGCGGAACTCAAAGCTTCGATGGATGACGACGACGCGGGTTTCTTGGAGACTGTCAATCCGTTCACGTCGAGCGATGAGCGCGAGGCGGCGAAACAGCGGCGACGAGAATCGAGTTCGTGGCTAACACTGTTGGCGAGCCAAGACCAGCGCGTGTTGCTCCTCTGTGCCTCGGCAAATTCGCTCGGTTTTGTCGCCAAGCTCACCGTCATTCCGCTCTACGCCGCCGGGCATCTGGACGCGTCTCCCGCTGAAGTTGGAAATTTATTCTCCGTCACCGCTCTACTCGGGCTTTTGACCGCCCCGATCGCGGGTGTCGCCGCGGATAAATTTGGTAAAAAAGTAATCGTCGGCGCGTCGCTCGCCGCGTGCGCCACCGGACTATTTTTCGGCGCGCAATCTGAGACGCAATCCGAACTCATGTTCTTCATCGGCGCTTGGGGCGTGGGCACCGCCGCCGCGGGACCAGCCATCAACGCCCTCGCGCAAGAGCTCGCACCGAAAGGGGGCGAAGGCGAAGCGTTGACCTTGCCGAAAAGCGCCGCTGATCTCGTTTTCCTCGTCGGTCCGCTCGCCCTCGGCGTGCTCGACGAAGCCATCGGTACGGACAACGCCGGCATGCTTCTCTGTTCCGCCGCCGCCGCCGTCGCCGCTGCGTCGTGTTTCTTCCTTCCGAAACCACCCAGCGCCGAGGACGCGCCGAGGAACGCGTAAAAGTGCGTCTCGCGGCGTTTTTCGTCTCCGTTTCGCCGGCGCGCGTCGGTTTCCGGGCGTATTTGTAACATTACACTCTTCACATTTCTTACCATTCCATAGTATTTACTCATACATTCACACCAGCGACCGGAGGGGGGTACGAGCAACATTCGAAAGTCTCGCTGGCGGCGCGTCAAACGCCGTCGACGGTCGACGCAACCTCGCTCGCGGAGCCGAGGTATCCATCCGCAGGCTTTACCACCGTACCTTTAGGCGTCGTGATCGCCGTGGAATCGATCGATAGCGCTGCGTGTTCCGTCGAACGAGTCGAACGCTTGATAATCTGAATTGGGTAGTTGCCACGACAGTCAGGATGATCAGACAGAGCCGACACGCGCTGCGTCGAGTGATTCGATGCGGAACGCCCGCGACGACGACGACGACGGCTTTGTCGTCCGCGTCGTCGCCTTCGGTGTCCGCGATGGTGGCGTGGAACTGGAGCGGAGCGTTGGATGGATCTTTCGCGAGTCTGCGTAATCCGACTTTAGTCTTTGAGCGCGGGTTTCAGTCTAAAGGGTTCGATGCGGCGGGACCGACGCGAACGAAGAGCGGCGGTGGAGAAAAGGGAACGATGGCGGGGTCGAACGCCCCGGCGGATGAAATGGATGCCAAAGATAAGAACATTTTGGACAATTTGTTAAAGTCGCACGACGTCGTGGCGCTGGCGGAGGTTATCGAAGACGCCGGAAGAGAACGGGATACGATGTCTATCGCGGAGCTTCACGAGCTTGTGCGTACTTTTAAGACTCCGGCAAGGTCTGAGGCGGAGACACAAAAGATGATGAAGCTCTTGGAGGATTCTGGACGGGTCATCGTATTGGAGGATATGGTGTACTTGCACCCGCGAGACGTCACGGCTTCAGTGCTTCGGGTGCTTCCGGGCGTTCCCTCGCGCGTGTACGGGGTTACGGACACGGATTTAAAGAGTATGCAGACGGAGTTTGAAACTTTGAACGAGTCATACCAGCAAGCGCAGCGCAGCGCCGCGGCTAGATCTCGTATGGTGGTATCTAGCGGTCTTCTTGTGCTCTGCTTGCAGCTCGCCACGTTTGTACGCCTGACGTACGTCGAGTTTTCGTGGGACGTCATGGAACCTCTGTCTTACTTTGTCGGTCTCGCCAACGCCATCGCCGTGTACATATATTACCTCTGGAACAGACGTGACTTTTCCTTCGAGACTTGGCAGAGCAGTCTCGAGAGCAAGTCGCTCAAGCGTACCCTTCAGAGCAAAGGCGTCGATTTAGACAGGTACGTCTCCCTCGCGCGGCGGCTTCGTCGCCAGGGTCGATGATCGTCGTCCACATTTGTTTATCGAGCCTGGGCGGTAAGAAGAAGGAAATTAGCTATGAAAACCAACGTTATTTCCGCCGTCGGCGTCGCGCGTCGTGTCGTTGGTCGGCGCAATAATCCACGCGTTACGTGGAATATACTAAGTACCTATAGGAAAGGAATTGAAAGCGTAAAACCCCTCAAGACCCAACAGATCCTCACACGCGCGCGCCCGGCGGCCCCTCGTCGACGCCCGCCCGCGAACTCGAACAGAAGAAGACCGATCGAAAACCACTCATGCCTCAAGTCCCGCTCGTGTGTCACGGCCACTCGCGCCCGATCGTCGCGCTCGAGTACTCGCACGTGACCCCGGACGGAGTGTTTCTCATCTCATCCTCCAAAGATGGTCAACCGATGCTTCGGTGTGGAGACTCTGGTGATTGGGTGGGAACATTTCAAGGACACAAAGGATGCGTGTGGCACGCGACGTTGAACCGCGAGGCGACGCACGCGGCGACGGCGAGCGCGGATTTTAGTGCGAGATTGTGGAATGCGATCACCGGGGATGAGTTGAAGTCGTTCGCGCACAAGCACATCGTGAAGAGCGTGAGCTTTTCGAGCGAAGGGCAAAAGTTGTTGACGGGTGGGAGCGAAAAGTTGTTGCGGATTTTCGACCTGGGAAAGCCAGAGGCGGAACCGTACGTGATGAGCGGAAGCGGATCTCAAATTAAAACGGCGCAGTTTATAGCCAACGACGCATTCATTTTGAGCTCGTGCGCCGAGGATAAAGGAATTCGGGTTTGGGACGTGAAGTCGAACACGGTGGTAACGACGTTGAGCACCGAGTCGCCGGTGACGTCGATCGAGGTGAGCGCGGACGGTAAGAATATGACCACCGCGGATGGGAAGACGGTGACGTTTTGGGATATGCAAAACTTTTCCAAGGTGAAGACTTGGACGATGGATTACGAGGTTGAGAGCGCGTCCGTGAGTCTCAAGCACAAAAAGTTCGTCGCAGGTGGTCCGGACATGTGGGTGCACTTGCACGACATGGAAACCGGCGCCGAAGAGCAGACGAACAAGGGTCACCACGGACCGGTGCACACCGTTCGCTTTGCCCCGGACCAGAACAGCTTCAGCTCTGGATCGGAGGATGGAACGATTCGCATTTGGCAGACGGTCGAGCCGAAGGATTAATGAAGCGTCTGAATGAGTCGAGGATTGAATTCGACTTAAATTACACACACGTAGTCTTAGACTTTGCTTTTCTCTTCTAGGCTAGAAATCCCCCTCTGAGCGGGGCGAAAACAATTTTTTTTGTAGTCGTGTCTCAGTTCTTGTCACCAAACACCTTTTGCTTTAACGCCTTGACGCTCGACTCGACCCAGCCTAACGCGGAGAATGCAAACCAACCGATGGCTATGATGAGCAGAGAGTGGAGCACGCGCAGCATCTCTGGGTTGGTTTCCAGAAGCGGTCTGACGTACGTCAAACCGACAAACAACCACGCGAGCGCCGTCGACGAACCCAGCCCGTATCCCACGATGACTTGGGGCGGGGTGTGATACCCCGTCTTGACTCTCAAGTAACTCAAAAATATCCCCAACACCACCAAAACGGCAGAAACCGCCAACTGCGCTGGGTATCCCAACGCAGGCGCGGCATCCTTAAAGTGCGCCAAACTCGCCGCCCCGTAGACGCTCAGATACGACAGCGAAGTCGCGTGCGAACTCGGCATCCCAGGATCCGCCTTGATCGCCCCATCCGGTCGCTCGTGGTTTAAAACCCGTTTCAAAATCTTCCCATTGACGCTGTTCACAACGCTTCCGAGGAGCGCCCAGCACGTCTCTGCGCTCGGGTTGAGCAGCAAAAAGGCCAACGCGGTGCAAGAGACAACAAACTTTGTGCTCTCGTTCACCGCCGCCAACACGGCGGACTTTCGGCTCGGTCCGCGCGCTGAAGGCGACGGTACCGACGCCGCAGCGTCACCTGCGCTCGCGCGCGTTCTTGTTCGCGCCGCGCGCAACATGGGTGTGGATAAAATCGAGACCGGGGTCCCCTCAAAAAGTAGTGCTTTGGTTTCGATGCGCCGAGTGCGGTCGACTTTCGTCTTCGAGCGAGACGTCGGGGCACGCGTGGGTAGCCTTCTGTCGGTCGAGGAGAGTCTCGCGATCGTCGGCGATGGTCGCGATCGAGCGGCTATCATACAACCGACCAACGCGCGAGTGCGTGAGGGAGTGAGGGAGCCCACCGGAGACGCGCTCGATGGATTTGGTGTCGTCATTCTATTACACAATTAAAGGCTGGATGAATATGCGATGTATCTTCGATGAATGCTCACGCGGCGCGATCGTAGTATCGATCGAGCGTCTTGGCTGGGATGCGCTTGAGAAGTTCTCTCGGGAAGATGCGTAAGAGCGACCAGGCGAGATCGAGGGCGTCGTAAATGTTGCGTCCCTCGTTGCCTTGGTTGATAAACTTTCGCTCAAACTTGTCTAAGAATTCGAGATAGAGCAAGTCATCGGAGCTAAGGGCTTCTTCACCGACCACAGCTTTCATCGCGAGGGTGTCCTTGCCGATGGCGTAGTTGGCGTAGAGCTGGTTGGACACTTCACCGTGATCTCTGCGCGTCATGCCGTCGCCAATAGCAGACTTCATCAAACGGCTTAGAGAAGGCAAGACGTTGATCGGGGGATAAATTTGCCTGTTGTGCAACTGGCGATCAATGTAAATTTGTCCCTCAGTGATGTAACCCGTCAAATCCGGAATCGGGTGAGTGATGTCGTCATTCGGCATCGTCAGAATGGGCAACTGCGTGATTGAACCCTTTCGTCCCTTGATCCGCCCGGCTCGCTCATAAATGGTCGCTAAATCGGTGTACATGTAACCTGGGTAACCACGTCGACCCGGAACTTCTTCACGAGCCGCGCTCACCTCGCGCAAGGCGTCCGCGTAGGAAGACATGTCGGTTAAAATCACCAGGACGTGCTTCCCGCATTCGTACGCCAAATATTCAGCTGTCGTGAGCGCGATACGCGGCGTAATGATGCGCTCAATCGTCGGATCGTTCGCAAGGTTCAAGAAGAGGACAACCTTTTCCAGGCTTCCCGTGCGCTCAAAGTCTCGTCTGAAGAAGTTAGCCGTCTCGAGGTTCACTCCCATGGCGGCGAACACGATGGCAAAGTCGTCCTCCTTCCCGGCTCCACTACCCGAGGACGCCACCTCGTTGCCATCGTCGTCTCTACGCTGAACTAAACCCGCCTGTCGACAAATTTGCGCCGCAATCTCGTTGTGCGGCAATCCGGCCGCGGAGAAGAGCGGAATCTTTTGCCCCCGAGCGATCGAATTCATGACGTCAATGGTTGAGATCCCCGTCTGAATCATCTCCTCCGGGTACGTTCGCTCGCTCGGGTTAATGCTCGCCCCTTGAATATCCAAATACTTCTCCGCCATCACCTTGGGACCACCATCGATCGGGTTCCCGCTTCCGTTAAAGATTCTCCCGAGCATGTCTTCACTCACCGGCGTCTTGAGCACCTCCCCCGTGAACTCCAACTTTGTATTCTTTCCATCAATCCCAGACGTCCCTTCAAAGATTTGCACCACGGCGCGCTCGCCGTCGACTTCGAGCACTTGCCCACGACGCGCAGACCCGTCCCCGAGACGCACGTTGACGATTTCGGCGTACTTTGCGTTCGCCACCTTGTCCAAGATCACCAGAGGACCAGCCACGGCGGAAACCGTTCGGTACGTCAGGTTTGGCGACGTCGCGTCGATCGTCGCGCGCGCGGCGGCGATTTGTACCGACGCAAAGTCATCCGCGAGGGTGTTTCCGGACATGCTCGGACGAGACGAGATCGGTGTAGGGTTCGTTCGTACGCGCGAGTCTGAAAATGAAGCGGAGTGCGCGTTTGCTTGCGACAAAAAGGGATTTCCGCAAGCGGAACACAACGCAACGCAACGAATGGATTCATTCGTTATAGTTTACAAATTCAATTCATCGAGCGTTCGCGCGCGACGTCTACGTGCCTACCCATCAGAAGAACGAACGTCCGACGGTTCCGAGCCAGTCGGCGGTCTAGTTGTAGTACAACTCCAGGTTCATGCCGTCGTGCACCTCGTAATCCTCCAGCGTGATGTGATCCTTATAAATCGTGTACCACTTTTGAATTCTAATCTTCTCCGGTCGCGTCCCCGTCTGCGCGGCGACGAGTTTCTTCAGGTCACCGATGGTGTCGTCCTCGCTGCAAGCAAAAAGTAAACATTCATTCCTCAGTCTGTCGTCTTCCTCGTACGCGTCGCGGGTCGGCGCATCGATCGATCGAGCATCGCGTCGTTCACACGCACTTGCACTTGACCCTGATCTTCTTCCCGAGTCGGTCGTTGAGCACGACTTCGATCATGACGATTTGGTCGTCTACAACGGGTTGACTGACTGCGTGCCGCAGAGTGACGCACGCACGCGGTCCGTCTCGCGGGACTTTCGTCTCTTCGATCGCGAAACTCCGGTGAAGACGAACGGCGACGGTCGCGTTCGTTCGTTCGCTCCGAGCGGTTCGTTCGTCTCGATGTCGCCCGAACGTGCGATGGACCCGACGCTGGAACTGGAAGAGTCGACGCTGGTTTGGACGAGAGAGTGGATGAAACGAGCGAGCTTTCAAGCCTACACGGTGACGCTCGACGCCACCGAGCGCGGAGGGCTCGGCGTGAACGAGTTGAGGTGTCTCGCGGTGCCGGAAGCCAGCACTTCGGCGGCGGCAGTGGAGATGGAGGGCGCGTCGCGAGTGCAAACTGCTAGACGGTTATTCGAGTCGTCGACGCGCGAGCAAAAAATTGATGAGATTTGGGCGAAAAAAGTCGAGGCGAACGGGGCGTTGTTCAACGGGACAAAGTTTAGATACGCGTCGTGTGCGTTTGGCGACGCGAGCGGTCGAGATGGGGCGGGTGAGGCGGTGATTGTGCTATGGCTCGGATTGACAGATTACAAGACGTTTCTCGGTACCAATTGCGCAGACGATTGGGAAGTTTTGATGCGATGCAACGCCGATGAAACCGCGAACGTCGACGAGGATGTCGACGAAGAGACGCGTGGTGGTATTCGGCGCCGCGATGACGTGGAGCGGTACGCGCACTATGCGGATGCGTTGGGAAATTGCGTCGCGTTGCGAACCGCCGACGACAAATTTATCTGTCTGCATCGAAGCGACAAAGTTGGAGAGGCTCCCAACGCGATCGTTTTCCCGGGCGGTCACGGCGAACCGAGCGAGGTGGGGTTTGATAAATCTTCCGAAACCGTTTTAGACGTTTCGGACCACATGTTTGACAGCGCATTGCATGAATTGGAAGAAGAGCTCGGCGTGCCGCGAGCCGACGTTTCCTACTTTACCTGCCTCGGTATCACCAGGCGTGTCGTCAACGCCCGATCCTGCATGATTTTCTACGCCGAAACCCAACTCACGAGCGCACAAGTGCTCAATCTCTATCCGTCCGCCGCGCACGGGTTCGAGAGCTCCAAAGCGATCGCTCTACGATTTGAAGATTTTGATACGGCGTCGATGCCCGGCGACCACGTCGGCGCCGTCCATCTTCTCGCCCGGTTTCGATCGACACGACGTCGTTAGTGTAAGCGCACGTAAAAACATCCACGCACTCGTGATTGATTATGTTAGCATCCAATAGCACGCAGACGTCTCCGCCGTCGTCGTCCATGTATGATAATTCAGAATGAAAACCTTCGGTCCGGCTGACGCGAGCGAAACTCAAATGTGAACAACATCATCTTGAATAAAAAATCCATCCAAACGTCGCCTCAGACGTCGCCTCAGACGTCGTCTCGTCGCCACCCGCGTCCCGAACGCACGCATGGCGTCACTCAACGTCGCTTCGCAATCCCCATCCGCCCCGCAAGGGCTCGGGCTCGGGCTCGACCGTCGTCCCGACGCGGATAAACTGACGAGTAATCAGCACGCAACGACATCGGTAACAACGAATCGTGATGTTGATCCGACCGACGCCGACGGAGACACGGACGGGGCGGTGTCGGTCCGTGACCTCGTCCGCGCGAACGCGCAACGCGCGGGGCGCGTGTTGCACGCGAATATGCTCGCGGCGAAGCGAGCGGAGGAGCAGGCGTCGTTGACGATCGAAGATCAACACGAACGCGTAGTGAAGTATTTAGCGGCGTACCCGGCGGAAGGGCCGAGTTTGAGAGCGTCGACGCGGATAGACGCGTTGGCGGCGCAGTTTCCGAGTTTGGGAAAGATAATACATCGGTCTCCGACGGTGAGAAGGATTATGGAGGATGAGAGGGCGTTGTTGTCGTTGACAGAGGCGTTGACAAACGGCGGTACTGGTTTGGCAGAGTTGGTGGCGAATTACGGAGGGGCGAAGAACGTATCGGATGCCGAGGCGATGGAGGAGTTGGAGCTGTTGCAAAAAGCGCGGGATGAGTTGTTGTATTTTAGAACGGGCGTGCCGAGACCTGGGGCTTCGCCGATGGGGTTGCCGGTGCAACCGACGGAGGAGGAGGACGAGGCGTATCTGGTGAGTGTGAGCAAGGGTGGGGAAAATGATGAATTTCCGCCGGTGAGGGATGTGTATCTCAGAGCGCACGCCAAAAAGATGGACATCGTCGTGCCGTTCACCGCGGCGTTTCTTGCGTTGATACTCGCGGCGCTGGGGTGTAAGTTTGTGAGCTTTACAGTGTGCTTTTGCGCCGGATGCCTCTTGTTAGCCGTGGCGCATCAACACGCGCGGCGGCAGGTGCAGTATCACTACAACAACCGCAACATCGGTACGATGGCAGCCATGACGGTGCACGCGCTCGTTTTTACGACGGCGATTCAGTTTTACACCGTGCTCATGCCAGCTTACTTTGCCGAAGCACCCATCTTCGCCATGGTGGACGCCGTCTGTTTCGTGTTGTGTCCGTACCTCTTTTACAAGACGTACGCGTTGGGTCCCGGTTACTGTCCGACGGCGGGCAGCGACTTTCACTCGTGGAAGATGACGATGGAACGGGTGAGTGCGACGATGGGTGGGAAGAATCAAGCGGAGAACGCGGCGTTGATGATGCAGAAGAACAGGTACTGCAAGACGTGTCACGCCGCTCGACCGTTGCGATCGAAACATTGCCCCATGTGCAATCGCTGCGTGAACAAGATGGATCATCACTGCCCCATCACGATGACGTGCATCGGCGCCAACAACCAGCGGGCGTTTCTCTCCGCGACGAGCACGATGCTCGTCGGTCAGAGCTTGTTCCTTTACTTTAGTTCAAAATATTTCGGCGAGCTCGTTGACGCGCACAGCGCGCAGTCGTCGAGCTTTGGCGTCTTAAATTTCTTCATCGTGAGATGGCGCGCCTGGAACGATGCGCCCTACGGCATCGGGTTGTTTTTCCTTCAAATCTTCCTGACGCTGTACTGCGCACTCATCGTCGGCCGCATGGCTTTCGGCGTCGCCACAAATCTCACGGTGAACGAAATGGAAAACGCGTGGCGTTACGAATACCTTCAATCTGGCGACGAAAAGTATCCCTACCGCAACGTCTTTGACGCCGGGCCGAGAATCAACTGTCTCACCTTTTGGCGCGATGTGGACAAGAAACGAGACTGGGATGGCTACCACGCCGCCGCCGCGCGCAACCAAGCTGATCTTCCGGTGTGTCCGCGCTTTAGCTATGGTTGGTTTCACGGTTCATCCGTGATGCCAAACGCGTTGCGCGCGATTTGCAAACTCCACTCTGAAGGTCCGTTGTTACCACCGACCGCTGCGAGCGGCGCCGCCGCCGGCGGCGACCACCACGGGCACTCGCACGGGGGTAGACCATGTCAACACGATCACGGCCACGGGCATTCGCACGGCCACGTCGCGCACGCCGTTTGAGAGAGACCAAACGTTTTTAATTTTAATACTCTGATTAATACTCGAGCGTCGCATCAAACTTCACCTCACTCATCCACCGCACCGCACTTCGGTCCGTCCCATCCGACCCGTCATGAGTCGCACCACCGCGCGTCGCCAACGCGGCGTTCACCGCGCGCGCGACTACGACCCAGAGTTTGGCGACGCGGACGACGACGCGCGAAAGTATCGCAAGAGTTTCGTTGGACGTTCGAGACGCGCGAGGCGATTACTTCGAAAGTTTCCAGCGCTCGCGCGCGTGGTGGATCGACTCTCGACGCGAACGGGAGCGTTGGGGGTGGTGATGGTGTTGATGTTCGTGTTGGCGGCGTCGAGGAGCGGCTCACGCGCGCGTCGATCGTCGATGTCGTCATCGTCGTCGTCGTCTTTTGGTCAAGTTGAAGATCTCTCGTCGCGAGGAGGACGCGCGCCTTCGTCGGTTTCGCGCGACATCGACGGCGGCGCACCCGTGGTCCGTTCGTCCAACGGTGTCACGCAAGGGTCACATCGTCGAACGGGAGTTCGTAGCGCGAGTGGATCGAAACTCATTCCGAGGATTATCCACCAGACGTACAAGTCGCGAAAAGCGCTCACAGAGAGAGACAGAGCGATGATGCAGACGTGGAGCGATATGAATCCGGACTGGGAGACGCGGTTTTACGAGGATGAAGATTGCGCGGCGTTTGTGAACGAACACTTTCCAGAGTACTTTGAGGCGTACAGCGGGTTGACGAAGAAGGTGGAACAGAGTGATTTTTTTAGATATCTCGTCATTTTGAAACACGGCGGCGTGTACGCGGATATCGATACAGAGTGTCGACAGCCGTTGGATGAAGTGATCGACGCGCAAGATACCCTGATTGTGGGTTGGGAGAATGAGTTTCGAACGGATGCGCAGGCGTACTCGAGACATTTCGTTCGTCGACGCCAAGTGTTGAATTGGGCGTTTGCCGGCGCGCCGGGCCACCCGGCGCTCGTCGCCGTGTCCGAGCATATCAAAGCTGGAGCGAAGACTGTGTTCACAAAGGCTTCCAATCGTAACACGCTCGAAAAGACTGGGCCCGGGGCGTTTACTGATGCCCTCATGAAGCACTTCGAATCGCAGCGCACGGATGGGAAGACGTTTTGGAATGTGAGAATGCTGCCAAAGGTGGCGTTCGGCACGCATCCGTTGGGCGAAGAGGGAGTCAGCCAAGAGCACCCCGACGTAGTTATAGCGCACCGTTACTCGGGCGGGTGGAAGCATAAATCGGGTTGGAACGGCAAACGATCGATTTTCGATCACATGTCTATTTTCTATCACTCGCTGAAGAATGACTTGCCCGAGTATCGGGAAAAGATTGCTTCTCGAGACGAACATTTTCAGATGCCTCCGGTGGAGAACGGGAGGATGTATCCCGTGAGCACCATCTGGGAGCCGAGTTTCGATTTAATGACCCCGCTAGTGGGAACGGTGATGGACAAGGAACGCGAGGCGGAGGGATACTGGATGACGATGTACGGTAGGCCGCGACTGGCGACGCAAAAGCCTCTTCCGTCTGGACAAACGCCGGCGGACATTCTCTTCTCCGGCCTGGAGCGACACGCTGGTCAGCATGTTCCCGAACGAGGAGTGTTCGTCGACATTGGCGCCGGTCTTGGTTACTACACGAACGCCGCGGCGTCGCATGGCCAAGATGTGTACGCGTACGAATGGTATCGCGAGCACGGAATCAATTTGCGCGCCGCCGTCGATTACAACGGTTACGCCTCCAACGTCAAGATTGACACCGATTTCGCCGTGTCTCGAGCTGAACACATGTTTGACGCGTTGTTTAGCCAAGTATCAAAGATTGATGCCATGCGCATCGCGGGCCGCGGGTACGACGTTGAAATTCTCAGAGGCGCGAATTTACTCTTTGCGGGCGAAAAGCGTCCGGACGTGCTTCTCCTCGAGCTCAACGTCCACGTCATCGGGGAGGTTAGTTCGCACTCCACCAAGGATATCACGCAATCGATCGAGTATTTGTGGAATCAAGGGTACACGGACGTCGGACACGTCGGTCCCGCGTGTGATGGTCGCGGCGTGCGCACTGTCAAATCGCTGGGCGCCGCACGTCGTAAAAGCGCGTTTGAATCCACGGTGTGGTGTAGATTAGACCTCAACTCGCTCAAGGGTGTGCTCAGCGCCATGCACGACGACGAACCCGAAACCATCGTGTTGTTCAACACCGCGCAGCACGATTAGAATGTAAATCATTGACTACTAGGTAGCACTTTCTCGTTTCATTGACAACTCTCGACTGTGATTGATTCCTCATCCTATGCGCCGCTCGTTGCATTCTTGTACGACGCCCTCGCGAAACGCGCTCGCCGCACAAACGCCACCTCCCGACGTTTCGCTTCCTCCTCGTGGTATTTAGCGCGTTCCATCGCGCGAGTGTCCGCTTCTCTGCGTCGTCTCCGCGCCTTTTCGATGTCCTCTTCGCGTTTGCGAAGCGCGCTCGCGCGCTCGTCGTGGCGTCGCGGCTTCACTCTCATCTTATCCGGCCGCAAAATCCGCGCCGCGTCGACGTAACACCCTCGAGCGAGACTGGCCAGCACGCACCGAGTTTGCGAGTCGTCGTCGTATTCGTCTTCGTTCATGCACGCGAGCGCGCGTTCGCATTCCCTTGTCGTCTGCGCTCGAAACGCGTCTTCCGATTCCGCGCTCGCGTTCTCCACACACGCAAAGACGATGGATCTGAGCGTCGTCTTCGTCACGTCTTCGGCATCGGCATCGTTCGCAACCTCCAAAACCCGTCGAAGTATTCGAAACAACCCGCACCTGGCGAGACTGACGATTCCCTCGCACGCGTCGCGACACCCTCGCACGCACGCGCGACACGCGTCTCTAGTGCTACGCCCGTCGAGCTCGTCCGCGCGTCTACACGCGGCGTCCACGATGACGGTCAGCGCTCGCAATCGTACGGCGATCGGTCCATCGAGAAGGGGCACGTTGGTTTTGAAAACATCACTCAGTGACGATGCCTCGTCTTTGTCGTCGCGTACCATTGAGGAAAGCGCGCGCTCGCGCCGCGGTTCTATTCTTAGCCGCGCGCTCGTCACGCCCCCTTTTGAATGTCACTCAAAATACCATCGATATCATCCTTCGTCACCACCCCCTCCGCGCCCTTCTCCGCCGCCAATCCAGAGAGTTTCGCCATGAGCTTCTCTTTGAACCCGGCGAACGCCGTCGCCATGTTCATCTGTTGATTCATCGGAAGGGTCGCGAACGCGCCCATCGCCGCCGATTCGAGCGAAACGCCTCCATTCTCCGCGTCAATCTCACCCTGCGCCTCGAGAATCTCTCGCATCGTCGTCGGTGCGTCCTCCTCTTCGACGACAGTCTCCACATCGTCCTCGTCATCGTCCTGCGCGTCATCGACATCACCCTCTCTTCGCCATCGAAACACCCCGGCTTCGCCCGCGTGTTCGAGTTGTCTCGCCCCCCCCGCGCGCGAAAAAACCACCCTTCGCCGTTCCGACTCGAATCCATCCATCGCATCGTACACCAAACCGAAACACTTTTCCTTCTTCGTCCCTTCACTCGTGCCATCTTCTTCGCGCACGACGACGCACGGCCACCATTTCACTCGCCCCGACGCGTCTTCTTCTTCTTCGCCTTTGTCTTTGTCCGCGTCCTCGTCTTCGTCCGCAACCGAGACCTCCCACTGCACCTCCAACCGGTCCCCAACCTTCACCGCATCAAAGCGTCGGTCCAAAACCTCTTTCCCATCCACGTCCCGCACCACAACGTCGTCCGAATCGTCGTCGTCATCCACTCGTCGTCTCTTTAAACAACGCACGTCGTCGTCATCATCATCATCATCATCGTCATCATCGTAATCACGACCGACGATCGTCGTCGCTTTCTCACTCCCCACCGAACCCACCGAACCCACTCGCGTCCCGCACGCCCCGTCCTCCATCACCGCCCGTCCGTCCGTCCGTCCGTCCGTCCGTCTGTGACGCCGTCGACTCGACTCAACGAACGAACGAACCAACCAACAGGTGCGTTCGAACGCGCTTCAAATGATGCACACACACTACCTGTACTGGTGGTGGTCCGTTGTGTAAAAACAAACTGTGGGTGTGTAAAAAGTATCACACACATCGTCGTCGTCGTCGTCGTCATCATCACATCGAAGAGACATACATACACACATACAGACAGAC